>Magnolia_p2__coassemble_611_pt1 | contig 48188 bp, 22 predicted proteins | sample Magnolia_p2__metabat2_low_PE_025 | metagenome-assembled genome bin Magnolia_p2
AGGTCTGATTGCAATTACTCTTAGCGCTTACTTTTATAGAGGCAGACTGTGAACTTGCCTGGCTTGTATCATTAGGTAAACGCGCTAAAGTCTCAAGGGAGAGTTGCTTTTCACGATTAACCTGGCCACGAAAGTTAGGGTGGTAGCGACGGTTACAGCGCTGGAAGTTATCAATCAGATTGAAGCTGTTTTTATTGTTCAGACACAGCTTGAGCTGTGCAGGCGCAGCAATAAAATGCGGGGCACAGATCATGGCTCCTAATGCCATGGGAGAGTAGTTTTGATCTGATACTGAAAAAGTAGCGCTGATCTTAAGATCATCAAATGTCTGTGGAGTAGCTTTCATCAATATACAGCGCGTAGTAGCACCTTGTGGGGCGCAGCAGTGCGCTATCTCCTGTAATGGGTGGCAAAATGGGTAGTAGTTTAGATAAAAGGCGGCGATCTTAGTACAAGGTGAGCTTGAGTATCATTAGCCGCCAACATGTGGCATTGAACAAGCGTGAGCTCTTATAGCAGACGTGGCGCGACATTGCTGTAGCGATCTAGCTGCATCGCGATCTAGCTGCAGCGCTAGCTCACTACATAGCGATCTCACTGTATGGCCATCAAGATGCCTGATGCTGTGAGAGCCTAGTATTTAAGCGGTATGAGGCTTGTGCCGATCTCTTGATAATCTTTGTAAGATGCATGTAGTTCCTCAACTGAGTATTCGCTATCGATGAGGTTTAGGATCAGCGACTTGTTATCGATGTTAGATACATGCACTTTTCCTTGCAGCAGATGCAGGGGATTGAACTCATTGCTTTGGTACGTATAGGCGACGCCTCGATAGCGACCGTGGATGGTGCTTAAATATTTAGTACCGAGGCCATAATAGTGGCCTTTGATGATCTCAATATGATCGTCAAATAAAGCTATTTGATACTCTGAGCCACGTGGTCCGTAAAGCTTAGAGATATAGTTAAGTTCACGAGCCTTCACAAAGATGGCCTCAAGAATGTCAGGATTGAGGCGAGCCTTGCTTGAGGCAGTATCGATGATGTATTGAGCAATAGCTGTGACACTTAAATGCTTCTTAAGTTCCTCAAGCAGACGGTTATCTAAGCGGCGAGCTAAATGTTCTCTTTTGAGTGCTCCAAAGGTTACGGCAAGTCCTAAACGGTCATACTTACTGCACTGTAGAGCAAAGGCTTTGGCACTAAAGAGCTGACTTTGGATCGCAATACCATCACAAAGCTCAATCTCATAATGGGTCTTAGATAGGCGGTCGGGGATCGAAAGTAATGAGAGCGGAGATTTGTAAGCAGATGAAGCCAAGCTATCAAGGCTTGATCTGTCATGCTCTTTATAGTTTTTGTAACTCTGTTTAGATAGCGGAATACAGCTAATTAAGACTTCATTATGCTTACCAAAGCTAAAAGTTACATTACGTCTAGCTCCATGCTGCAGCTCCATTAAACTAATCCTGCCATTGTATGGATAGCGGCTTATTAAGCTAAACTCATTATCTAAGTTAGCTTTTGTTAGAGGATAGATGCTAAAGCCTGGTCTATGAACAGCTATGGTGGCTTGAGTAGGTCTGTTAGAGACTAACTGTGCTTGATTATCTTGGTAAATGTCCAGCTGAGGTAGATGCGCTGTTGAGGCATCTAACTTAGCCTTTGAGGCTCTATTTACATCTAACCTAGGCAGATGGGCTCGTTGTGCATCCAGCTTAGGCAGCTTAGGTTTACGCCAAGGCTCATCGTGCTTATGGCCATCATGTACATAGATATGGTTAGTTGCATACTCCTGCTTAGGGTTAATGAGTCTTTCTAAGAGCGCTGATGGCAGATTCTTGCGTTTAGCTACCTTCTCATCTTCAAGCTGATCATATAAATAGCCATAGTCATTCAGACAGGTAAACATAGAGTAAAGCTCACCAATGGCCAGGCCAAAGACCACCTCTTCAAATGTATAGCTGCAGTTGTCGATATGACATAGAGCGTAGGTATAACGAGGGATCTTTAAGCCCATCTGCAGCTTAGTTAAGCGCATCGGACGAGTTCTGTTGGTATTGAGAGGCTTGTAAGGACGCATAGCCTCACCCTCATTAAAGCTGACTAAGTACAAGCAATTGATGTAGCACAGCTCGAGCTCATCAGCCATAAACACAAAGTCATACTGATGATCATCAGCAGACTCTGCAAAGGCAGAGTCATCGCCATGATTGAAGCTATGATCATGTAGAGCGACATTAGCAGGGTACATAGCAACAGAAGCTGCATGATGAGAACTAAGATTTTGGCTAGCTAAAGACACTGTCTCTTTACTGTTCTCTGCCATTAATGCCTGGTCACGAGCGGTATTAAGATCATGGCTAGGCACTGCAAGCTTACAAGCAGCACGATGATCTTGGGCTGCTTCAGTGAGATCGTGGTGCTGATAAAAGGCATTGGCAGACTCTAAATCAGTCTGTGAGCACAGCTCCGGCCTAGTGAGTGGAGCTTTTAAACTCTGAGCTACACAAGCATGTGGAGCAATAATCTTGTTTGCTGTGGATGCTTGAGAACTATCCTTGCCAGAGAAAGCGTTTTTAATATCAGCTGAGGTAAGAGGCGACTCTAAGCGGCTTACTTTATGAACTAAAGTACGCTTGCCATAACAAGTGGAGAGCTTCTTAAAGTCTGAGTGCTGAGCAATATGTTCTTGTGCAATGCTTGAAAAGCGACGACTAGCAGTGTCCTTGTGGCATGATGCGGCAGCATTTGAGCTTTCTAGCAAGTAATTTGTTTGCATCAATTGCTCAAGATACTGATGGGCATATAAAGGTGCAGCCATGAGACTGACATGATCGCAAGCCTCAATGTGCTCAGTACTCTTATCTGCTGCTAACACTGCAGAGACTTTATTGCCATGAGGGCGCAGGTTAAGGAGGCGGACATTACGCAGTGAGTTAACCTTGCCCTTGCTTGGAGTAAGTTGACCAAGCTTAGTTACATCATCTAAAGAAAGCTCCTGAGAGTCATAGATATCCCCTTTGAGTCTAGAGCTGCACCACTTGTCATCTTCAAACCCGCAAAGCTTGCTAGGCTTGTCCTCTTGGATATAGGTAGATGGGCACAGTACTGCATGAGATAGCTTGTTGGAACTTTCTTTTACGCTTGCCATAGTTCAACTCCTAAGCACTAGTCGATGGCATGCACTGTAAAGTCGAATTGATAAAGCATTTGCGATGGCTATCGCAAAACTGATTTATTTACGCAAGCGCATATATATCTAAGGCATGCCTAAGTGCCTAGATACCGCATAAATAAGCGCTTTGTAGGCGAGTAAAAAATTTGAGGATAGGGGCTTAAAAAGTTTTGCGATCCCCGTCATAAAAAGTCATAAATCGCATATATAGGCTAAAGTTTTTGCGATGGCTATCGCAAATGTACGCTGAGATAGGTCATATTTGGCGCTAAAACCATTGGCTACAGGCAAGTTGTAACACGAGGACTTATTTAGGCGTTTTGCTGCCTTAAAGAGCATAAATACGGGCTTTGAGAGAGAGCAGGGTGTATAGGCTAGAGAGAAGTGGCACTTGGGGAATGATGGCGTCTAAAAGCGACTATAAACAATACGCTTGGCTTGAAGACCAAACTTTTATAGATAGATGAGAGAAAAAAGACACGATTCGAGCAAGTTATGGCTTTTTAAACAATGTTCTATACATTGTGATGGCTATCGCAAAAATTTTGTAAGTTTTGATGTAGTAAGGCGGTAAAAATGTTGTATCAAGATTGTGAGCTTTTTAGGTCATAATGTTGTATCAAGTTAGATACAGCTTTGTAGTATCTATAGCGAGCGATTGTGTAGTATCTAGTTACGCATTAAAATGTGATAAATAGGCTATCTTTGAACATGATGATAAAAATTTATTAATCAAGTACTTGCATCTAAGACGTAAAAATCTTACTATGTGATTCAGTATCTAGGAACAAAGATTGAAGCTAGTGAAGTTCGGCGCATTTTTGTAAAGAATAGATACAGCAAACAAACATAAGAGAGTTAGCTGCTTGTCAAATGTGCATAACATTTGGCAAGCAGATATTTTGCTCTTTAACGCGATGGTTTAGCTTACAGGCTATTTCTAACACGCAGAGCAACTTACAGAATTCAAAAAAGAATAGGCGCTAGTGCAGCATTTAATAATGATGCTTTGCCTAGACAAACTGACATAAGGCTGTTAAGACCTTTATAGGCTATGAGTTAGTCAACTTACTAAAACTCTTGTAGCTTGAGTCTTCCCCTCCGTCGTTAGCTTTTTCCTATTCTTTAATTAAGCATGCACAACAAGCGCATTGAGCAATATTAAGGTTGCTATCAATTAGAGCTTGTTCAAATCAGACTATTGCACTAATAGCCATACTCAAATATCAAAGAGAAGTTCTTGGATATTAGGCCTTTACATAGAAGCGGTAGCTAAACTGACCGCTAGAGCATCATCACGACTTGCTTCTTTAAAAAGCTTGTCAGAATACACAAATACATAGATTGGCCTTGAGGTATAGCTAAATAGACTGAAGTTACCATCAAGAGGATGTAAAAATGTACATGACAGACTCAAAAGCAGGTAAACAACGCTCCTGCCATGATTTGTCAGAGTACGTGAACAAGATTGCTGCGGCAGATCATAAGCTTTCTCATCACGCTGTAAGCTTAGAGAAGGCCAAGGCAAGCGCATTTGCTACAACTAAGATTATTAGTCCACGAGCAAATGCACGTAATGATTTACCTGGTCACGGCGACTTTAACAAACCAAAGAGCATGAGCAAAGAAGACTTAGTAGCTCAGATGCTGTGTTCTAAAGTTTCAACTAAAGAGATTAACTTAGAAAAGTTACTCCAAAACTTATTTGACGCAAAGGGCTTTAAGACTCGTTTCTGTGCTGAGAGCACTTCACGCAGCGCGACCTTAATTGTCTCAACTCCAAGCAATGTCAAAGTAAGTGTGCAGATAAAGCAAAGCGCCCGCCCATTAACCGAGCCTATGATTGAGATTGCCAAAGAGGTTATGACTATCTATGGCACTAAGCACTCATTACTCGTATCCCTTGCTGGCTTTACTGAGAAGACTTTAGCTGCAGCTAAGCAAAACGACGCTTCATTAAAACTCTGGAGCGCTAAAGACATAGCTAAAGAGATCATTGCTAACTATAGCAATATGGACACACAAGTGCGTTCTTGCTTTGACAAGGTAATGAGCGTCAAGTAAGGCCTTTTACTCAAGTAGGCTCTGTATACAAGCTATTGAGCTTACTTAGTAATACCGCTTTATAAGAGATTTAGCAGAGTTAAAGCTTGCTAGTCTCAACTCCTAACAAAACTTAGGAGCCCAAAAAATAAGTGCATAGTGACCAAGCACCATCTGCACTTAAATATTCGTACAGCTGAGTATACGAAAGACACTAAGGAGTCTGCTTAGATAGGCAAGCATTTCATGCTACATAAAGGCCATAAGCAGTCCTGTATTAGAAAGCTCATCCATTAGATGAGTCAAAAAAAATCTTCATAACTACGGATGGGTCTTGCAGCTCGCAAAACTTAACAAGGCCCATCACCTCTAGTAGTTATCTAAGCTTGTTAGATAAACAAGCGCACCACAGTTAATCTTCATAACTACGGATGGGTCTTGCAGCTCGCAAATTTATACAAGGCCCATCACCTCTAGTAGTTATCCAAGCTTGTTAGATAAACAAGCGCACTACAGAAAAAAACTTCATACATACGGGTGGGGCTTGCAGCTCGCAAATTAATACAAGTCCCATCACGTCACGCAGCATTGATACTATAGCTGCAACTCACTACACAAACTCATAACTACGAGCGCGAATCATAAAGCTAAACATAGCCTTTGCAAAAGTGCGCCACCTTTTTCTATTAGAGAAGCAATGTGGGGCTCCGAAATGTTGGGGCCCTTTGTCTTCTAAAGCTGCATGACGGTCATGCAGATTTTTCAATACGGTAGTGAGTGAAAATTTTTAGAGCATTGTAATTGAAATTACTAGCACTTAGCTAACTAATTGTTTTTCGCTGTCAAATAATTAGAACGTGATCTAATTTTTCAACTTGCCAAAGGCAATTATATCCCTTTTATCCACATGTGTATTTGCACGTATCGAGCTACTTTCAAATGCTCTTGAGCTCTATGGCACTAATATAAGTCCTGTAGCTTTGAAAATATATCACAACTGCAAGCTAAGCTAAGTGCTGCTGTCGTAGCAACCATCAGCGCAATTAACGACTACGGCCCCCTCAAGAGGTGTGTGAGGTAGTTAAGCTACATGAATATGGCACTTCTTATTGTCACTGAAAAGCTGTTACCCCATTTGGAGGAAATCGAAACCGCCTGCCGGGAGCGGCTGGAAATTATCGAAAAAGCCATGATGCAGCAAGAAGGCGTCACGCAAGTCCTGAAATCTGCCGACCAGATGGCATGGGTGCGCTCCATGAACTCCATCCACAACAGGGCCGAGGAAATCGTCCTGGCGGAGTTGGTCTACTGTTGAGAGAGGGAACGCAATGATTTTCGAATCCATGTATAACGGGGAGTTTTATCCCTGTGAAACCGTTGTTCCCGCATCCCCGGAATACCGCAAGACGATCCAAACCTGTGCGGCGTTGATGGAGCAGCTATCCCAGCGGCTCAGCCAATTGGACTAAGCTCTTGTGGAGGAACTCCGGGCGCAGTGTTGTGGGCAATGTTTTTTTCTTGCACAGTGACAGTGATAATTTTCGACTAATTTTGTGAGCACTGTCATAATTTTAGGCGCATTTTAAAGTTTTTTCTTTCCTTTTAGCTTTTTTTTCTTATTTTAGTGGCCCTTATTACATTTGCCATTAATAGTTTATGATTAGTGAAAAGCAACAGTTAAAGCTTAGAGAGCTCCATGTAGATGGACATTCAGTGAAGGACATTGCTGAAACTCTACAAATATCTCAGCCTACTGTCCGCGCATAACTTCAGTCTATCAACCAAGCGATTGGGTACGCAAGTACGAGGCTATGGACGACAATAAGGCAGGCATCATTGAGAAGGTCATGCTTCAAGCTCTTCTTGTCGAGTTCGACGGTGAGAGTTTTATGATTGAGGCGTTTAATAAGAACAACCCTGAGTATTCACTAGGCGAATAGCCTCTAACAAGCTTACTCTCAATTAAATGAAAGCCAGGAGATCGACTCAGATCTCTTGGCTTTTTTTGTCTTATAATAAAAAGGCATTTATCTACATTGGTCATTTAAGATTTATTGTTCTATTAAACCTAGTATGGAAATGACCTATAATACAAGGGTCATTTATTTGCTATAGGAAACAGTTGTAAAAGTTATACATATCATACAACTAACATTGGTCATTTAAATTTTTATAAAAATAGCCTTAAAACCATCACTTAACTCATTTTAAGAAAAGTCAATAGCTAAACAAGACTTTTTGAGCTATTTTGAAACAAATAAATGACACATAGGTTGTAAATTTAGTGACCCATCACAGCAGAACGCTATCGCTCAGTGCGAGGAAAGTGAGAGCCATTTCAAGTATGGCTTTTCGGCGGGGCTGATTGTCCAGCAGGAGGCCCATGAACAGCTGCAAAACAAGAAATAAGCGATGGCCGAAAAAGCCCACGCAGAGAGAAAGAGGCCGGTGGCGTGGGCTGTGATGTATATATGGTTATTCGGTCAGATCAACCGAAGTTTCCGCAACCAGCCGGTCAAAGTCGCTCTGATAGGTCCGATCCTGCAATACCCGGAACTTTTCAAACTCTTTCTCAGCAAAGGCTTTAGCGATGGCAGCGATCACCTTGCCTTTATCATGCAGAATATCTTCCTCGTTGAACTGTAAAAATGCGTTAAGCCGCTTGACCCAATCGGCCATATACATGACATTTCCTCGGCGGGCCTGCCGTTCCGCATAGTCAAGGTACATGGTGACGATCTCGTTCAGGTTTCGCATTTTCGTTTCGTTCAGATCGTTTTTGGCGACGGTGACATCCGATTTGCGGATACGGCCTTTGGGCGCGTTTTTCCATGTGGTAAGCCCCATGTTGGGCTTGGTACTGTCGGCAGGGCCATATACGATCTCGGCGGCGGTATGATGGGGGAGCGCATAGTGGAGCTTGTTGTGCACCGTGGCGAAAAACTCCTTTGTGATGGGACTTTCCACATCGTAGTCGGAGCTGCACTGGGAATAGATGTCCGTGATTTTCTGGTAGAACCTTCTCTCGCTCGCCCGGATGTCCCGGATACGCTCCAGTTGTTCCTCGAAATAATCCTTGCCGAAAAAATTCTCTGGCTCCCGCAGCCGTGCGTCATCCATCACATAACCTTTGATGATGAACTCTTTCAACACCCGGTTCGCCCAAATGCGGAACATGGTCGCTTTTTTGGAGGTCACACGATACCCAACAGCGATAATGGCGTCCAGATTGTAATAGTTGGTCTGATACCGTTTCCCGTCCGCCGCAGTTGTTTCCATTTTGGAAACAACTGAATCCTCGTTCAGTTCGCCGGATTCAAAAATGTTTTTCAGATGCTTGGAAATGGCTGCTTTCTGTACATCGAACAGCTCTGCCATTTTTGCCTGTGTCAGCCAGAGGTTTTCCTGAAAGAGCAGGATTTCCACCCGCACTTCTCCGTTTTCGGTCTTGTAAAAGAGGATTTCTCTGGTTTCATACGGGGTCAGCCCTTGTTCCTCGCTCATTCCTGGTTACCTCCATCCGTCCGGTTCTTTCCCCGGCTCTTGTAGACATTGTACTGATTTTTGCACCGTGGGCTGCAAAAGGCGGCGTTGGACCTGCTGCCCAGAAACACCTTCTATCAGTGCTTGCACAGGCGCTGGGGCTGATCCCCGTCCACCAGCATGAAGCTGAACATCATCTGTATACCCTGCAGCAGGGAATGGAAATCCCAGTAATAGGCTGTTGCTAAACGAACACAAGCATACATGATATTTGCGTGGTTATCCTGAGCATTATATGAAGATCTAGTTAGCTATTTCAGCTGACATCGTGTTAAAGGGCTTATACTATGTAAGCAGCATCGCTAGCTTAATGTACGAGGTATGATTATGGTGCCCAGAAAAATTGCCTCAGGTTTTTATAAATCATTTAGTCAGCTTATTCACGACAAATTTGTCTATGTTGATAAGACTAAAGCTGCCTGTTTGATGGCAGAGCGAGAAGAGTGTTACTTATTAACTAGACCTCGTCGCATGGGCAAGAGCACCATGGTCTCAACCTTAGAGTATTTGTTCTCTAAAGGCACGGCAGGCACTGAAGGTCTCTACTGCTACGATCATTGGCCAGAGACTCAGCGCTATTTCGTCTTCAAGTTTGTATTCAGTTTATTTGATATCACCTCAATAGACTCGCTAAGAGATAAGTTCCGTAGTGAATTGAAGAACTATGCAGGTTATTTTGGCGTTGAGATCTCTCAAGATGATCCTATACACGTATGTTTTGAGCAGTTAGTTGCTCAGAGTGTGAAGAAGCTATCGGATAAGAGCTTTCTAGCAGACCACCCTGAGCTTCAGGATGGGGATCAGCCATTATCCACGGATAAGGTAGTCTTACTAATTGATGAGTATGACACTCCGCTTACGCATTATTTAGAAACGAATAGAGATCCTCATGAGCTTCAAGAGTTTTACTGTCATCTATTTGCAACCATCAAGAAGATAGGCTTCCGCTTCGTATTTGTTACGGGTATAAGCTCATACAAGCAGAGCTCCATCTTCGGTGGCTCAAATCAGTTTATAGACATTTCACTCGATCCAAGATACGCCACCAGCTGCGGCTATACTCAAGAGGAACTTGAGCATTACTTTGCACCAGAGCTAGAGAATGCTCAACAAGAGTTTAACCTTAGTCGTGACGAGCTAATGAATAAGCTTAGTTATTACTATGGTGGGTACTTTTTCAATAGTCTCCATGACAGTCATAATGATACTCATAAACTCTTTAACCCAGTTAGTGTTTCCTCGTTCTTGAGCGATCCATCAGATGGCTTTGATAATTACTGGGGTAAGACAGGTGGTGGTTCTGATTTCTTGTTAAAGCTGATATTTCTCAGCTCACAAGAGATTAATAGGCAGCTCTTGAGGAAGCTCTACAAGAGTGTATTTGATTCACTAGATCTCAGTGATCCTAAGGTGAATGAGTTCATCGAAGCTTGGTCGCTATTCTTTCTATTTGAGCTCTTTTCACATGCTCTACCTCAGGACAAAGATCGCTTGCTTTGTGAGGATGCAGATTCACTAAAGGTCGACTTATCTGAAGATGAGCTTTTCACTATTGATAATGCTATTGCTATCCTGTACCAGGCTGGATACTTAGCCATTAAGCATGTTGAAGACGACAAAGTATACCTAGGTCTTGCCAATTATGACGCTACATCCTCATTAGCATTAGAAATTGATGATGAACGAAACTATATCAATACCACTTACTATAATCTTGCAAAATTGCTGGCGTCGCTTGAGGTGCATTATTATGATATTTTTGAGCGTCTACAAAAAGGCAAATCCAATATAGGCTGGTATTTTCAGGGGATACTAAATACTGTCACGGAGAGCCTACTCACTATAGATGGTGGTGAAAAGCAGCTGGCATTCTTTAGCTACTGGGTCTTGAAATTCCAAGCCATTGTAAGGAAATGCGATGTTAAGCTGGACGCAGATCTGGCCAAGATAATTATCTATCAACCTCATCAAGGCGAATTGGCAGATGTAACTGAGGATATTGTCTTAGAGTTCAAGCTTGCCAATAGTCAAGAAGAACTCAAACAGCTTAAGGCAGCATCACTACAGCCCCAGGAAAATGACTCAGATAAAAGCCCTGTAGTAACAGATCCATATCGCTATTGCGTGCTAATAAGCCTAGATCAGAGGCTAGTAGCTGCCATCAGTGCAATTAATGCCGATGGCAGCTCAAACACTGTGTATGTTTCAGATAGGCTAAATGAAGATGGCACAGTCCAAAACGAGTCTATCTAAGCAAAGAGTAGGCGCATCAAAATGTCATGATGCGCATGAATGCATGCCAGCAAATCTGAGCCTATGTTCTAAAGTCGCTGTATACTGAGAAAATCAATTTATGTTTTAACCATCTTTTCGGGTGTTAACATGAGACGCAGATGCATAACCCAAGGTACGATAACTCCTTTTGCTAGCTTTCTCAGTGGCGAAAACGTCTATGTTGATAAGACTAAAGCGGCCTGTTTGATGGCTGAGCAAGAGGGATTTTATTTATTAACTAGACCTCGTCGCATGGGTAAGAGCACTATGTGCTTAACCTTAAAACATCTGTTCTCTAAAGGCACGGCAGGCACACAAGGCCTCTACTGCTACGATCATTGGCCTGAGACTCAGCGCTACTTTGTCATTCATTTAGACTGGAGTGATTATAAATATTCCTCTGCTGATGAGTTTAATGAGTATCTAATTGATGACATCAAAAATATCGCAACATACTTTGGTGTCAAAATTGATGAGAGCCAAAAATTACGCACCATCATAAGTAACTTTGTTTACGATATCACACTCAAACTATCAGATAGTTTATGGTTATCTAGTCATCCTGAGCTAGTTGATGGGGATAGGCCATTATCTACTGATAGCATTGTATTGTTAATTGATGAGTATGATGTCCCTCTCACGGAGAGCTTGAACAATCCTACATTGTTTGATGAGCTTAAACCTGAGTACCATAGTATATTTGCTACATTCAAAAGAATGCCGTTCCGATTCGTGTTTGTTACGGGTGTAAGCTCATACGTACAAAGCTCCATCTTCGGCAACCCGAATCAGTTTATAGACATTTCACTCGATCCAAGATACGCCACCTGTTGCGGCTACACTCAAGAGGAACTTGAGCATTACTTTGCACCAGAGCTTGATAGATCTAAACAAGTTCTCGAGCTAAGCTACGATGAGTTATTGACTAAGCTCAGTTATTACTATGGTGGGTACTTTTTCAATTGTCTCAATGACGGTCATAATGATAGTCAGCGACTCTTTAACCCAGTTAGTGTTTCTTCATTTCTGACTAGCCCAATTAATGGCTTTGATAATTACTGGGGTAAGACAGGTGGTGGTTCTCAATTCTTGTTAAAGCTGATATTTCTCAGCTCACAAGAGATTAATATGCAGCTCTTGAGGAAGATCTACAAGAGTGTATTTGATTCACTAGATCTCAGTGATCCTAAGGTGAATGAGTGCATCGAAGCTTGGTCACCATTCTTCCTATTTGAGCTACTTTCACATGATCAACCTCAGGACAAAGATCGCTTGCTTTGCAAGGATGCAGATTCACTAAAGGTCGACTTATCTGAAGATGAGCTTTTCACTATTGATAATGCTATTGCTACCCTGTACCAGGCTGGATACTTAGCCATTAAGCATGTTGATTACGACAAAGTATACCTAGGTCTTGCCAATTACGACGCCACTAAGTCTCTGGTATCAGTTATTAATTCTGAAGGAAGCTTTATCAAAAGCACTTACTATAATCTTGCTAAATTGCTAGAGTCACTAGAGGATCTCCGTTTAGATATTTTTGAGCGGCTGCACAAAGGCAAATCCAATATAGGCAAGTATTTTCAGGGGATACTAAATACTGTCCCTGATAGCCTACTCACTAGAGATGGTGGTGAAAAGCAGCTTGCCTTCTTTAGCTACTGGGTCTTGAAATTCCAAGCTATTGTAAGGAAATGCGATGTTAAGCTGGACGCAGATCAGGCCAAGGTAATTATCTATCAGCCTCATCAGGGCGAATTGGCAGATGTGGCTGAGGATATTGTAATAGAGTTCAAGCTTGCCAATAGTCAAGAAGAACTGAAACAGCTTAAGGCAGCATCACTACAGCCCCAGGAAAATGACTCAGATAAAAGCCCTGCAGCAACAGATCCATACCGCTATTGCGTGCTAATAAGCCTAGAGCAGAGGCTCGTAGCTGCTATCAGTGCAATTAATGCCGATGGCAGCTCAAACACTGTGTATGTTTCAGATAAGCTGAATGAATAAGGCACAGGCCAAAGAGAGTTGTTATAGGCAGGGAATTGGTGCATCGAACTGTCGTTAGACGCATTCAAGATGAGCAGAATGTTTCTCTTAGTAAAGATGTACTTCTGTTAATTCTATTGTTGATTTAAGTTACTTCATCTTTGCCATGAAATAAGGCGCTTTGCTGAACCTATGCTTAGCTAAAGCGTTATAATATCTAAAGATGCTATGTTTCATTCAAGTCAAAAGCGGGGCTGCCAATGGAGACAAGATTCATAACCGATGGTGATTTAATTCCTTTTGATGATCTTATAGCAGGTGACACGGTATATGTTGATAAGACTAAATTCGCTTGTGAACTTGCAAAAAGACGCGGCTCTTTCTTGCTCACAAGACCTCGTCGCATGGGCAAGAGCACCATGGTCTCAACCTTAGAGTATTTGTTCTCAAAAGGCACTGTAGGTACAGAAGGTCTCTACTGCTACGATCATTGGCCATTGACTGAGCGCTATTTTGTCTTTCGCTTTGACTGGAGTAAGTTTGTAGTATCTTCAGAAGAGCAGTTTAAGCAAAAGTTTGGACAAGATCTCGATTTGTATGCTTCTTACTTTGGCGTTGAAATCCCAACAAATATACGTGTAGCTATGCGTTTCGAGATTTTAATCAAATTATGCCTAGAGAAGCTGACAGATGAGGCTTTTTTATCCCAACATCCAGAGCTAAAAGATGGAGATCTCCCATTATCTTCTAAAAAGGTCGTGCTATTGATCGATGAGTATGATGCTCCTTTGACTAGAAGCCTAAATAATCCTGAACTTTTTGACAAAATAAGATTAGAATTCATAGAGTTTTTCTCATCAATCAAGGCTCTTAGGTACTTTAGGTGGGTTTTTGTTACAGGAGTCAGTTCATACGCGCAGACTTCCATCTTCTCTGGCGCTAATCAGTTTAAGAATATCTCTCTTAATGATGAATACGCTACTTGTTGCGGCTACACTCAAGATGAGATAGAGCACTATTTTGCTCCAGAGCTTAAAAACGCACAAGAAGTTCTAGATTTGGACTATGATGAGTTGATGGCAAAACTTAGCTATTTCTATGATGGCTATCTTTTTACTCAGCTTGGGAATCGAGATAACAGAAGCAAAAATGTATTCAGTCCAGTTAGTGTTTCTTCTTTTCTGACTCGCCCAATAAATGGGTTTATTAATTACTGGAGCGGCACAGGCGCTCAGAATTCCTTCATTTTTAAGCTCTTCGGAATATGTTCTCAAGTTGTTAAATCAAAAGTGTTGAAGAGGTTGTATCCAGACTTCTTTGAATCTATTGAACAAAATAGTCCTGAGTTGTTGAAAGTTATTGAATCAATGAATCTTGTATTCATGCTGGATCTTAATGATAGACAACTCAATGATTACGATGCTCATCTGATTAAAGTTGATATTGATTCATTAATCTTTAAGATTGACAATTTAGACGATATAAATGATGAATGTGCAATTGCCGTCTTGTTCCAATCAGGCTACTTAAGCATTAAACGAGTTGAAGGAGAGTTTGCATACCTAGGTCTTGCAAATTATGAGGTTGCCAAAACATTCACTAAATTTGTAATGTCACCTTCATTCTATAAAGAACCGGCACAACACAAGCTTTATGAAAAACTCCAAACCTTCTTTGACAACAGAGATAGTCTTTTTGCTAGCTTCCATGAGGGTGGGCATAGTTTAGCAAAGCAGATTAACTTGATATTAAATCTTGCACCTGAGGACTTATTTGCACCTAATAATCGCGAAAATGTGGTAACTGGCTTTTGCTACATCGCCATTAAATTCTCTGGTATTGGCGTTGCTCGCGAGGTTCACTACGTCTTAGGGCGTGCTGATTTAGTTGTCTATAAGCCAGACCTCAATATCTTGGTTGAAGATACTGTATTTGAGTTTAAGCTTGCTCGACACGGTGAAAACATACTAACAAAGCTTGCCGAAGGCACCAAACAGGTCATCGACAAGAGATATGGTCTAAGCTTAGAAAACCCTAATCCATATCGCTACTGCGTCGTATTTAGTAATGATCTGAGACAGGTCGGAGCAATTGAAGCAATTAATGCCGATGGCACCTCAAAAACTGTGTATGTTTCAGATAAGCTAAATGAAGATGGCACTGTCAACAGCCAGCTTTTGCCAAGCAAAGAGTAGGCTCATGCTATGGACAAGTGCCTATGCTGCTTTAGCTTAGTATGTGGCAATAGCAAATAATGGGCAGTTTGATGTGACCATTTTGGCCCATCATCCGTACCAATGAAAAAAGCATTAGCTCCTTGCTTAACAAAGTTCTGTCTTAACAAGATGCTAATGCTTTAGATATGCGCTTATTGTGATCTCATGGCAAGCCCAATTATCTAAGCTGCAGATAGGTTAAAGTGTCTACAAACAACTATCTGCAGCTAGCTAATCGGCCTGAGCTTTGTGGCAGAGCTTGATTCAAGCTATGAATCTTAAGTCCTCTTAGAACCATGACTAGAGCGAGAAGAAAGAGAATATGGAGCTCGCAAAGCTCTTGATGCCGCTGACCACGGCATTGCCAATAGCTGATGCTGTTTTGACAGCTGCCTTTGCAGCAGTGCTGACTGCTTTTACAGCTACTTCACGAACCTTTTGCGCAGCTTTAGTCACGACTCGGCCGACTGTAGATCCAGCCATGTAGCCGACACCGCCTCCAATAAGACCACCAACAGTTGCGCCAATTGGGCCTAATGCCATGCCTATGGCTGATCCTATAGCCATTCCTTTTAGGCTTGATACGGTTCCAGCTACAGTAGCAGCCGTGTTCTGTTCCATCTGATAGAAAGCATCTTTTGGACTGATATCGCCATTAGCCGCTTTAAATAAGACTTTGGTATTATCTACAGCTATAGAGGCAATGGCAGTAATTGCGCAGACTGAAGTTCCTTTTGGGATAACTGATAAAGTGCCACGCTCAGCAAGTACCTTTAGAGCGCCCGCACTAGCGTGTTTGATACCTGCATCTGCACCAGATTTTAACGCTTGCTCTACAACTTCCTCTCCATCAATCTTTTCACCATCCCAGAGCTTTTTAGCTACGTGAAAGCCAGTGCCAACGGCAGCTGCCAGAATAGCGGCTTTACCAGCTTCTTTGGCAATACCATAGGAAAGATCTTTGAGTTTATAGTCGTTGTAGTCGTATTCAAGCTTTTTGCCGCTTTGCGCCTCTTCTTGCATGCGCTTGGCATCTTGTTTAGATAAAGGCTTGCTCTTTGTTCCGTCTGGTGCCTCAAGGGTAGTAGTGGCCTTCTTGCCGATATCGCCCTCTTGTCCTTCAGGGACAAGTTTTTGCTGACCACGATAATCACCCTTTTTAAAGGCATCGGCGGTAGCTTTAGCATCTTTGCCGTATTTTACCTGATAGCGAGACGCAACTTTGCCTGTATTTTTGTTCTCAACTACGATGTCTACAGAGTTAGCTCGATAACCACTGTCACCAGGCTTGAGCACGCGAGCGCGGTATTCACTGCCAGTAGCCTCCGCTTCGAGGTTAAAGGTATTAACGTGGTGCTGCTCTGCAATGAAGCCATCTAGATTTGGGTTTTGATTGATTTGTCCGCTATTAGTTAAGATGGTATCAGCGAGTTCATCATTGGCTTGCTTAATGGCATCATCAAGACCTTGCAGATATTTGCCAGCCTCTTGAGCACTTAAGTTTGAATTTGCTGACCGTAGTTCATTATAAAACCATGACTCTACTGGACGGCCATTATTGTTTGCAGCTTCAAGCTTAGCTTTCTTTTGCTCGATGGTCTCAAGTGTTGAGCTAATCTCATCTGCATAGGCATTGATTTGCTCAGGAGGTGTCTCAGGAAGCTTGCTTGCCATCTGAGCTTTGAGCCAATCTTTGGTATCTAAAGTCTCAGGCTTATTGATATAGCTTTGAACAAACTCCTTTTGCATCTCTTTGATAGCAATAGCCTCAGCCTCTTGAACCTTAGGATCAAAGCGCTCATCTATTACTAAGGTCTGAACCTCAACGCCATCAATCTCAGACATGCCTACATCAATTGTATTTTGATCTGCCATGATTTTGCCTATTAATAGGTTAGTTATCTTGCTTACAAAGTGCTCGATTAACTTAGGAAAAAGTCACATAAAATAGAGGCTGTGATGTCTTCTAATAATCACAGCCTCAGCAATGAAGCATTAAAATGCTTGGCTAATAATCTTCGTTCTTCTTTGATTTGCTATCGGGCTTCTTTGAGGCGTTCTTAATTTTTAGCTCAGATACCTTCTCACGGCACTCATCAATCTTTGGTCCGAGCATGGCTGAAACTGACTCGGTGACCTTAATGGTATTGAGAAGATCTTCCTTGGTGAGAGATCTTTCATCCTCAATGAAAGCCTTTTCAATTGAGCTATTAACCACCGCTTCGAGATCAGCGCCATTAAAGCCTTTGGTTTTAGTAGCTAAATCAGCTGTATCGAGACGTTTTTGCCACTTTCTGCGCTTCTTTAGATGGATGTCGAGAATCATACGACGCTCAGACTCATCTGGCAGATCGACAAAGAAGACCTCGTCAAAACGGCCTTTACGCATGAACTCAGGAGGCAGAGCAGAGATATCGTTAGCAGTGGCAACAATGAAAACAGTGTTTTCCTTTTCTTGCATCCAAGTGAGCATTTGACCAAAGAGTCTGGTGGTTACCTCACCGCCGCCATTGCCAGAGCCAATGCCAGAGAAAGCTTTTTCGATCTCATCAATCCACAGCACACAAGGGCTGATGGCCTCAGCAAGCTTTAAAGCGCGACGCATGTTGTTCTCAGACTCGCCCACGTATTTGCCCATGAGTCGGCCCACATCTAGACGCACTAGAGGTATGCCAAACATACGCGCAGACACCTTGGCAGTCAGTGATTTACCGCAACCAGGCATGCCCACGATCATGACACCTTTTGGTACTTGCACACCAAATTTGATGGCGCGATCGAGGCGTGAGAAGATCTTAGCCTTGGTAGAGAGCCAGTCTTTAAGCACAGCTAAACCACCGATCTCGTCAATATTTTCCTTAACGTTGATAAGATCAAGCATGCCGGACTTTTTGATGAACTGCTCTTTTTCACGAAGAATAAGCTTCTTGTCGCTAGTGGTGATCATGCCGCCATCTTGATAGGCAAGGCGCAGCACCTGTTGAATCTGATGCTCATTAAGGCCCTTTAAGGATAGGGCAAGATCACTTACCAGATCCTCAGGAACCGTGAGATCCATGAGCGCAATGAAGTCTCTAACTTGCGCCATAATGGCCTTTCGACCGGGTAGAGGCACATCTACGACAGTAACATACGCCTCAATTTCCTTAGGGATATAAACTACTTCTGAGACAATGATGACAGTGCAACGATAGTTTGGATTGTGCAAAGTCTTTTCGGCAATATCACGTAAGAAGGCAATAATACGCGGATCGCTAAGCTGATTATGCACATCCTTTAGCAATAAGATAGAGCCATTGAGGTTTTCATGCTCATCATCAAAACCAAAGCCCTCGTCACGATTGAGGTACAAGAACTCGTATAAGCCCTGAGGCTCAGCAAGCTCAGCATTCTTGGTCTTAAAGTTAACAGCGCCTAGTGCATTGGAAAACTCAATGATCCTGGTTTGATTACCAACTGCTTGCTCGATAGCACTATCGACCAAATTGAAGTCGAAGTTTTGGATATAGATAATCGGATGCAGTGACTCAATATATGAGCCAAGAACGTGCTTTAAAGATCTCTGGCTCATTAGTCATCCACCTTGAAGTAAACAACTTGCATGCTATGATCAAGATTATCAAAATCATTTGTATGCAGCCCATTAGTTATTAAGAAAGGTTCAAGCTCATAAGCGCGAGTCATCTTACCTTTAAATTTATATTTCGTGCGATCTGCATAAGGGAAATAGCAAATTAGACATCGAGTAGACTTATTCTCGAGTACGTCTTTTTCCATACTGGAATTTACAAAATGCAGTTCATTTTCAAATACTTCTGATAGTTGGTTGTAATCTGGTTCTCCAAACTTTCCCATAATGGTTCTGATTAAAATCAATGGAAATTGTTGCGGTTGAACTGCCATAAAAACTCCATCATATGTACCTGGACCCCATCCTCCATTGTATTTATAAATTTCACCTAGAAGCTCTAGGTCAGTTTCATCGTCATCCCAGTCAGTATATAGTAGATAATTCTTTGGTGCCAAGAAAGCACGTGAATGCTCGTTGTAGAGCAGATTAAGACAAACCAACGGGCGCTCTTTAAGGCTAGTAATAAAGAGAGGATAGATATTCTTTTCAAACAGTGGCTGGTAGTCTGTAGCAAGGGTATTAATGTGTTGCTGCACCACTTTAGATGGGGTGGATTTCTTCATCATCTCTTTGATGATGGAGTCATATCCTGATACGTAATTAGAGATAACGGTAGCGCTCTGATAGCCTCTTTCTTCATTAACTTGGTTGGCTGCTTGACGCTTCTTTTGGTAGTTAATGAGAGAGACGGCCTCTTTGACCTTGTCCTCATCGGTAAGGATTTCAAAGATACGGATTAGCTCTTCAGTGATCTGCAGAACCTCAGTTGCCTTAATGGCCTCAACCTCGGCTAGTTCGTCCTTAAAGCCGCGTACCTCAAGCCAGCGCTTAAGAAGACCACTTTCGTAGTACTCAAGCATGTCCTCGATGCAAAAATGCTCTTGCACATCCTCAATATTGCGGCATGGGTAGCCATCGCACATGAGGTTAAACTTAATTGTCTTGGCCATAGGCGGCTCCTAAGGTGATTAAAGCTGCATTAGTGTCAGCAAGTGATGGATATATGCACTGAGCTTAATTATTCACATGTATAAAATCAGTACGTCTTAATATTATACTTAAGTTTACTCTCAAACCATCATAGTTACAACTATATGTACAAAAATATCTGGGCTCCTAGCTAGCCTTTACTTGCAATATGAGAATAGAACCATGAATATTGATAAGGCTTTATGCGCTTATTACGCAATTGCTGCATTGTAGTGGGCAAGGCTAAATTAGATAACATGAAATGAAAAAGCATTAGCTCCTTGCTAAACAAAGTTCTGTCATAACAAGATGCTAATGCTTTAGTTCAGCGCTTATTGTCATCTCATGGCAAGCCCAATTATCTAAGCTGCAGATAGGTTAAAGTGTCTACAAACAACTATCTGCAGCTAGCTAATCGGCCTGAGCTTTGTGGCAGAGCTTGATTCAAGCTATGAATCTTAAGTCCTCTTAGAACCATGACTAGAGCGAGAAGAAAGAGAATATGGAGCTCGCAAAGCTCTTGATGCCGCTGACCACGGCATTGCCAATAGCTGATGCTGTTTTGACAGCTGCCTTTGCAGCAGTGCTGACTGCTTTTACAGCTACTTCACGAACCTTTTGCGCAGCTTTAGTAATGCCACGGCCAACTGTAGAGCCAGCCATGTAGCCGATGCCGCCACCAACTAAACCGCCTATGGTTGCGCCAATTGGGCCAAATACCGCGCCAGCTGCCGCTCCTAAAGCGGCTGCACCCTTTACACTTGCTACAGTGCCGGCCAAGGTTGCTGCAGTATTCTGCTCCATTTGGTAGAAAGCTTCTTTGCCGGTGATCTCTCCATTGATTGCCTTATTTAACACCTTTACATTGTCGATGGCAGCAGAGGCAATAGCTGTTACAGTGGTTGCTGGGGTTCCTTTAGGGAGCAAAAATGGTACTGAGCCACGTTCTGATAGAACCTTGAGTGCGCCTGCAGTTGCTGTTTTTACTCCAGCATCGGCTCCAGTCTTTAATGCTTTTTCTACGACCTCTTCGCCATCAATCTTCTCACCTTTCCAGAGTTTGGATGCAATGTCAAAGCCTGCACCAGTTGCCATGCCGAGAATAGTAGATTTACCAGCTTCTTTTGCAATGCCAACGGATAAATCTTTAAGGCTGTAGTCATGGTAGTCATATTCAATCTTTTTACCACTTTGCGCTTCCTCTTGCATGCGCTTGGCATCTTGTTTAGATAAAGGCTTGCTCTTTGTTCCGTCGGGTGCCTCAAGGGTAGTAGTGGCCTTCTTGCCGATCTCTCCCTCTTGTCCTTCAGGTACAAGTTTTTGCTGACCGCGATAATCACCCTTTTCAAAGGCATCGGCGGTGGCTTTGGCATCTTTGCCGTATTTTACCTGATAGCGAGACGCAACTTTGCCTGTATTTTTGTTCTCAACTACGATGTCTACAGAGTTAGCTCGATAACCACTGTCACCAGGCTTGAGCACGCGAGCGCGGTATTCACTGCCAGTAGCCTCCGCTTCGAGGTTAAATGTATTAACATGGTGCTGCTCAGCAATGAAACCATCAAGATTTGGGTTTTGATTGATTTGACCACTGTTAGTTAATATGGTTTCAGCCATACGTTCGTTTGCTTGTTTAAGGGCTGTATCTAGATTATGTAGATACTTAGCACCCTCAAGAGCACTCATATTAGAAACAGTATTTTTTACGTCAAAGTAAAACCACTGCTCTTTAGGCACTTGAAGCTTATCGGCCTTAGCAAGCTTTAGTTTCTTACTCTCAATCGTATCAAGAGTTGTCGTGATTTCATCAGCATAGGCATTAACTTGCTCAGTTGGGAGATCAGGTAGTTTGCTTGCCATTTGAGCTTTAAGCCAATCTTTAACCTCTAAAGTTTTAGGCTTGTTTATATAGCTCTGTACAAACTCTTTTTGCATCTCCTTAATGTGTATGGCCTCGGCTTCTAAAATCTTGGGATCAAAGCGCTCTTCAACTACTGAGGTGTGAACTTCGACGCCATCAATCTCAGAGACAGTATCGTCAATTGCTGATGTGTTTGAGTTATTTGAATGGGCTTTTGAAGATGTGATGTTATCCATTACGAATAGTCCTCTTGTACAGGCACAGAGCTAAAACTGCAGGCAATTTGAACATACACTAACGCAGCTTATACCCAACTCTAGCTGACAATGATTGGTTTTGAGGCACTTAACTAGAATGTGCTTATTAAGGCTAGATAGCTAGAGCGCAAGTGCGTCATCTTTTAGTTTTTTGATGAATCGCTCTTAGCCTTTTTCTCTACCTTGTCTTGCTGTTTGTCACTCTCTTGAGTTCGAGTAGAGGCATTTTTGATCTTAAGTTCTGAGATCCTGTCTCTTAGTTCTTGTATCTTTGGTCCCAACATAGAAGAGATAGATTGAGTATCTTTTATGATGTCAAGGATTCCATCTTTTGTTAAACCTGACGCGCCAGCAATAAAAGCTTTCTCGATTGCTCTATTAATCACTGACTCAAGATCAGCACCACAAAAGCCTTCGGTTTCTTTAGCTAAAGAAGCAATATCTAGGCGCTTGTGCCATTTACGACGCTTTCTTAAGTGAATATCGAGAATCATGCGGCGTTCTGCTTCAGTAGGTAGATCGACAAAAAAGACCTCATCAAAACGACCTTTGCGCATGAATTCAGGAGGTAGGGCCGAAATATTGTTGGCAGTCGCTACAATAAATACAGTACCTTCTTTCTCTTGCATCCAAGTTAGCAATTGTCCAAAGAGTCTGGTGGTGACTTCGCCTCCGCCAGAGTTAGAGCCAATACCAGAGAAGGCCTTCTCTATCTCGTCAATCCACATCACGCATGGAGAGATGGCCTCGGCGAGCTTTAAAGCATTGCGCATATTATTCTCAGATTCACCGACGAATTTGCCCATTAAACGGCCAACATCAAGACGAACAAGAGGTAGTTCAAACATACGTGCACAGACTTTGGCAGTAAGTGACTTGCCGCAGCCTGGCATGCCGACGATCATCACTCCCTTTGGTTCTTGCACGCCAAATTTAATTGCACGATCAAGGTTTTCAAAGATCACAGCTTTATCGCTCAGCCATTCTTTAAGCACACTTAAGCCGCCAATCTGTTCTTTGGTCTCTTTGACAGTAATGAGCTCTAGCATGCCTCCTTTTTTAATAAACTGCTCTTTTTCGCGTAAAATTAGCTTTTTGTCGCTTTGACTAAGAGTACCGCCGTCTTGATATGCTAGCCTGAGAACTTGAAGAATCTGATGTTCGTTAAGACCCTTCAAAGATAGAGCAAGATCGCTAACAAAATCATCAGTTAACTCAAGCTCCACCGTTTTAATAAACTTTTGGACAATTTCGATGATGTCGTTGCGAGATGGCAGAGGCACATCAACTACACTAATGTATGACTCAATCTCTTTGGGGATGACCACGACGTCAGAAACAATAACGATTGTATTGCGATATAACGGGTTGTACATCATATTGTCCGCAAACTCACGCATCATGGCGATGACGCGCGGATCGCTAAGCTGATTATGTACATCCTTAAGCAATAAGACGGTATTTCTGAAATTTTCTTCGAGACTAGCGCTATTCAAGCCACAGGTACAATAGCTTTTTAAAAACTGATAAAGATCTTGGGGTTGCTCATTATCTTGGTTTTCCTTACCACTGTTTTCCTGATCTTGGCTTTCATAATCAATGAAGCCGTCGTCTAAAGAGCTTGTGGGTGGTTTCTTGTTTTCAAAACGCACGTAGCCATAGGCATTAGAGTATTCAATGATAAGCGCATCGTCTCCAACGGCTTTTTTAAGAGCCTCATCTACAAGACGAAAATTGAAGCTTTGTACATAGATGATCGGGTGAAGCGACTCAATGTATGAGTACAGCACATTATCTAAAGATCGAACCGTCATACGTTATCATCCGCCTTAAAATACGCAAATGCTTGATTGTCGCTAGTGCAGGAAACTTTGAGGCCATTACTAATACAAAATGGGCGAATGCTTGAACCAGTAAAGGTTTGCCCATTTAACTGAGCATTAATGGAGTTTGTGCCTAAAGGGAGAATGAGACAACGTGTTCTTTCATCCTCAAGAGTCTTATATGATGAACTGCTTGAAGAGCCTTTAATCATCTTATCGTCAACGATAATGACTTGGTCTTCAAATAACTCGCGATAAGCCTGAGCAAAGTTTTTGTTTGCTAATGAATTAGCAATGGTGTTTAAAAAGATAAATGGCATATTGACTGGCTGAAGCTGCTCAGATAGCTTGCCTAGTAATTTGTGATATTCAGCTTTGCTGTCTGACTTTAGATTTTTGCATGCTGCATCCCAGTCTAAAAGCTTCATGCCTCCCCACGAATTAGAGCTATTACTAACACTTGCTGATAACAAAGATAGCTTAGGCACAAAAATATCACGTGTATGCTCGTTGTAAAACAAGTGCAAAAGTACTAATGGTCTTTTTAGCAAGCAAGTAGAAAAGAGCTCATAAGCACTGAGTCTAAGTAATCTGCTGTAGTCATTTACCAATGAGGTCATGTGCTGATTTAAGGCTGATGGTGGTGTATTTTTATCGACCATCGTGTTAACTAAAGATTCATATGTTGCTAAGTAGTTATTTGCGATAGAGTCGCTCTTAAAACCGCTAGCAGCATTGATCTTATTTGCCTGCAGCTGATTGTTTCTATAGGCAATGATAGATAGAGCCTCTTTGAGGCTATCATCGTCAATCAACAGCTCAAAGATACGAACTAGCTCTTCAAGGATGTGCTGTGGATTAGTACTGTTGATGGCCTCTACTTCTTTAAGCTCATAGTTAAGCTTGCGTACCTTAAGCCAGCGCTTGAGTAGTCCAGTTTTATAGTGATCTAGCAAGTCATCAAGACTAAAGTGCTCACGTATATCATCAAGGCTCCGGCAAGGATATCCGTCGCATATGAGATTGAATCTAATGGTATAGGCCATATGCAGCTCCATCGTATCTATGTTTTGAGGATAACGCCTTGGTACTGATAGCTTGCATGAGAAGATTGCGCATTAATTTTTGCTTTAAACAAGCATGTACTAAGAGCGTCTTAATATCTTTGTAGCTGTACGCCTTAGGTTCAGTGTACAGCTACTTTCTTATGGATAAATGATTTACCTCTTAGATCTCAAGATCACTAAAGCTCAGTCCAGTGATGGCGATATCTGAGGCGCTCTCATTACCGCTTACATAGACTAAGATAGCGTAAATAAAATCAGGGAGGTCACGATAAATACCCTTATTTGGCACCTCCACATTAATGAAGGTTCTTACATTCAGTTTTTGCTCGACGACAGCGCCCGCAATTGTTTCTACGTCATTGTAGAGTCTTTGCATGAGCGGAGAGTTAAGCGATAGCCGTCGTTTAATGGAGTCGTTATTCAGCTCTCTTAAGCGTAATACTGCCAAAATATATTCAAGGCTGGTTGTGACCGTATATTTGAGATTGCTGTCTTTAGCAAAAGACTTACTATGGCAAACCTCTTCAATGTGCTTAACTGCCTTTTCAAACGCGGATAATAAAAGTTCACTATCAGTATTGAAGACAAAATTTGGATGGCTCCAGACGGCATTTGATAACAGGCGTATCAACAGCTTTGGTTTGCTCTCACCGCATCTTGTGGCAATCATATTGAGCAACTTGATTGCATTAGGATTGGTGCCGTCACCTAAGCCATAGCCAATACAATCAGGGAATTGACTACGCTCTGCATCGAAAAATTCTTGCATAGCCTTGTTGGCGATCTCATAGTATTGATCACCCATGGATGTACCGCATAAACACAGCAAGTTAAGTAATTTATAGCGTGCTTGTTTATCAGTACAATTCTCATAATGCCAGATAAGCTTAGAGCAGCCGCTGCTAAAGGCATCCTGTAGGTTTTGAGGGAATTTACCGCTATAAATAGAGTTGCCTGAGTCAAAAACCTTATGGAAGATAAAGCTGGCAAAACCGCTCGAAACTTTTGAACAAGAAGTTTCGCCAGCTCTGATATTCTTGGCAATATAGATTGTAGGAGCAGTATATGGACCACGGTCTTCATCGTGGATCTTCTCAGCTAAGTAAGTGCCGTGAGTAAATCTTGAGTCTTTTTCCTGCCGCTCATGGTTAATGGTAAAAGAAACGTTGGTTATGCCTTCATAGAAGCTGTCCTTGTCATCAAAGCGGCTTTGGAAAAATTTAACCGTAACTGGTTCGCCATTTTTGCCACATGGCAATTCTCTGGTACATACATATGCACCTTGTTTGGTTTTACCCCAGATAGGGCCATAGCCATCTGATCTGAGTACAGTCTTGAATCGCTTTTCATTAGCTAAGGATTTTTGAGCGACTTCAAATGAAAGAGTCTTAAGATTATTAAAGTCAGCTAAAAACTCTTTCCTTTGCTTTCTGTCAATATTGTGTTCTCTGAACTCAACATTAACTGGTTTATTACTGATATCGTCTAGATCAATACTTAAATCAAAGCCGCGCTTGTTATCTTTACCAAATAACTTGATTGTTTCATTGGTTAAATCAACTGTGTAGTAAGTATCAAGTGTGTTGTTGAAGTACTCACACATCTTGCTGATGATATCGGTAGTGCCGTTTCCATCTTTGTTTGGATAGGCTACGAGTTCTTTAGCGCCCAGTGCTTTAGGCGCTTTAGGAGTAGGGAGATCTAGATAGTCATAACTATCAACTTTTTCCCATGATACCTTGGCCTCAGCAAAAGGCGCGTTGCTACTTATTGGGATGAATACCAGCTTAAATGGCTCTTCGGCACCATAACAATAGGAAAGATGCAAGCTACATGGTACGTCGGTGCTAAGAGGAAAAGCACTGTGACGTACAACTGCAGCATATTGTGTCTTCTGCGACAGATCGTTTCTAACGAGCATGAGGTGGTGCTCTTTTACGCCTTTAGCAAGCGTAAATTGCTGATCAATTGGGATGGACTCCTCAACGTTAAAACTTGGCTGTACTGTGCAGTTTTGGATTAAGTTGAACTTGCCGTATAAGAGCTTGATGGCAAGCTCAGGTAAGTGGTCTTTCCAAAGGTTTTGCTCTGTTTGCTTTTGCAGTTGAGTAAAGAAGCAATAGCCACTGAGCGCATCATCATAATTTAGGCTAGCCCATCTTTTAGCATATTTGTCGTTAGCCTTGAGCATATGACTAAGAGCTAATAGATGAATCTTGCCCTTACCGATGATACTGGCGTGCTCTTTAATGTACTTATCTACAATATTGCTAACATCAATGTAATTATTGGTATTTAACAGTTTTTGTCTGTTAAGCCTAAAGTGATGATTTCTATAACTAAAAGACAGACGTTGAGCCTCACAGATTAGTCCTGGCAAGCCAAACAATTTATACAATTGCTTAAACTCATCATCATTAGCAGGTGCAGCGCAGCTAGCAAGCTTATTAAGATTGTCAGTAATATCTTCTAATACGCTAGGATGACGCTCCCACATGAGACCACCAAATTCAGGTAAATCTCTGGCGATCTTGGCATCATTTCCCGCCTGAACCAATGTCATAGATAGCTTGTCATCAACTACATCCATGACAAGTAAGGCATCACCAGGTTTAAAGCTATCTTTGAAGGTGCCTAATTGCATGGTCGCAAATGCTGCACCCATAGATCTTGGGAATGGCAGAACGTTACTAAAGGTTAAACGCAATGCCTTGTGCAGCTGACTAAGCTCAAAGGCATCGTATTGATCTGGGAATAAGAAAGTTAGCTTATCTGTAGAAAGATGCTGGCCTAAAAGCGTAGATAAGGAAAGTAGGTTCTTACTATTACCATCAGCAAGCGACGAGAGCACACTAAAGGTATCAATCTCGTTATCAATACTTATGGCTTGTGATTGATGGCAAGGGATAGTAGCTACGTATGTGCTGTCTAAACTATCATCCTTAAGGTGATAGTTCTGCATTAATAATCTTGAAGATAACTCACTGACTGGCTCATCATTGGCAATAAAACGTGGTCTTACTAAAAAAGGATCAATGACGATCTTGCTTGCCAATTTGAGGTCAGAATCAGCACTTGAGGCATTGATTTCTTTTAGTCCTGCACAAAAGCTCTCAACGATCGCTTGAGCAATGCCTTTTAAGGAAGCATATTTAAGCGCTATAACGCACTTATCGGAGTTTGTAGCGTCATTAACTACGCTGACGTGCTCAAGTTTATTAAGTGCCTCTAATATGCTTTTACTTGCAGTTAGGCACATGGAGCATGAGTTAAAGCTTGCTTGAATACAAAGCTGAGCATATTCGATGGTCACGACGTTTTTATCAATTGTTAGGTTAACGTTGGTGCCATTGAGCCCCATGCCATAAATAAACTTAGCATTGAGATTAAACTTACGATTGCGATAGTCAAACACTACAGGTGCTTGTGCAATGGCAAAGTATTTTTGTACACAAGCAGCTGCAAGTAAAAAGAAGATATTAGCAAGCAGAGTCTCCACCGATAAAGCATCGTTTTTGACGATATCATCGATTTCTTTGAGTTCATTGAAGGCTCGCCAGATCTTCTTGTAGTTGCGATCGGAAAGGAGAGTGTTGTTTGGAGGCAGATTTTCCCAACGACGAATTTCACTTAGATCATCGTCGTGAGTTAGTTTAAAAGCCTGTGAGGCAAAAATGCTTTCGTCTGGGTCAATGTCATTGCTGCTTAAAACTCCGTGCTTTAAGTCAACTAGGTATGACATTTGTTTAAGAAACTCGATAAATAGACGGTTCTCACCCGTATCATAGCTATGACGATGGCGTACAGACATAATGGAATGATTGCTATTGGCAATCTTTTCTTTCACTGTTCTTCCAGGTCTTTTAGAAAGCCATTTGATACTATTACTATTGAGCTCACGAACCTTGTATACAGGCTGAATCACATCCTCGTGAATGATCTTAGTGCGCATGGTAGAGCTGATGTTTCGTACCGCACCATGAGTATCGTGGATGATCTTTGAGATGACATCTTTATGCGCTGATGTAGATGTATCATCATGGGCTATGCTTTTAAGCAACTGATCTAGATTGAAGTCCCAATTGCTATCTTGTGACCACTCATATGATGAGGTCATGTAGCTTTGCAAACAAAGGATCACATTAGCTAAAGTGTTCAGATCCGAAGACGGATCGCTCTCTAGTGCTTTACAGAGAGTCTCATAGCTGTCGATCTTCATGAAAATTTTCCTTGCCAATGATTGCTAAAGATTTAGCAACACTAAAGCCTGTATCCTTGGGCTGCTAGCAGAGCAGTTACCTGCTAACAATTAAGCACAGTGCGTATATACAGCACTCTAAGGTCTATTAAGCCATGAGCATTATTTCTATCACGGTGCTAGCTATGACGCTCTGAGCTATAACACTCATGTAGCAACGAACTGTACTAGCAAGACCAATTGAGCTTATCTTATTGCCCAATGTTAACAACTACTGTCCTAGCACAACGCTAGGACAGAGATTAGCTCATCTTAGTGAAACTCTTAGCGCCTAGCGCTGATGAGCTAATTAACGAGTCACAATAGGCTATTTAGTATTGTCTTGCTCTGCTTTGGCAATGTATTTGGCACTTGCCCACATGAACTGGCCATAACCATGCTTGAGGGCAAAGTTAAAGTCTTCATTTAAGCTTGAGAGGCCATTTTGACTTAAGATGGCAGCAATCTTGTCGAGACTTTGCTTTGCTTGGCCTCGGGTTTCAACACCACGTAGTTTAGGCATGATCTTTTGCACGATTTGATCTTCAAATGCTATGTTCATGGCATCAAGCAGCTCGCTTGAGGTTTCGCCTTTGTTAAGTTTTGCGCGTGCTGCGATCACAGTTGGGTAGTTCATAATGTAGAACTCAATGGACTGCCATACACGATGACCAATAGCGCGACCAACATCTTCAAGATTGTTGTTGATGTTCTCAACAATGCTGCGGAACTCATCCATTTTCTTTTGTTGATCGCCCTCTAAGTCAATCTTGCGCTGTACCCATTGTTTCCATTTTTCCATCGATAACAGATAGAGCTTGTCTGTACGGGCTTGCTCGCTGAATGTGGTGACCTTATCGCGACCTTTTAAAGAGAGCGGACGAGGGAAATTGATGACGATACCACGGTCAAGTACCTTATCTGACAGAGACTTAGTGGTTTCATCTTGGTTCATGGTTCCGGCCCATAAGATATTACGTGACAGCTTTAATTGATAAGGCTTAACGCCAGCACCAAGCTTAACCTCGATGGTCGGCAGATTTTCTACAGAGCAACTACGACGAGTCTCAAGCTTACTTAAAAAGTCAGCAAAGTAATGCTCAACGTGTGCAAGGTTCATTTCATCTAGGAGCACTAAACAAGGTTCTTGGTTAAAAGGATCTTTTTCGGTGCAATTAACTAAGAAGCGCAGCAAAGGCTCAGGCTCGAAGCGATTGTCAATCGAGTTGAAATAGCCAAGCATTGATTCTTGACTATCCCAATTTGGCTGTACAGGGACGGAAATAAAGTTCATGCCACCAAAGAGAGCATAGAGCTTAGGCAGCTCTGATTTACCAGTACCAGAGACACCTGCTAACACAGTGATGCATGACCAGTCTGAAATCTTTACTGCAGTGTGGAAGGCATATAGAATGCGCTTAGGGAAGCTAAGTCCCATAAACTTGCAGCCGTTGTCAATAAAATTCAGCCAGTCAATTTCGGAGAGATCTTCAGCAAAGTATTTTTCACGGCCTTGATGTAAATTCTGCTCAGAAACCTCACCACTGATCTCAGCAACACGCTCTTCGTAAGTGGAGCGATTACCTTGTGTTGATAGCAGGCGGTTTAACTTCTCTAAAAGTTGAGAGTTTTCTTTTTCAAGGACTTCATTTAATGCAGCGAGGCTATTTTTTTCGCACTCTAAGGTACTAGCCTTTTTCTCACTTTCTGAAGCATTGCAAGATTGCTCAAGTAACTCTTTTTGCTTGTTCTCAAGATCATGAATGTACTGATCCTTGCGCTCTAGTTCCTCGCTCTTGAGCTTAAGATCATCTCTAACAGTAGGATCTGGGCGATTTTGCAGTTCGCTATAGAGCTTAGCATTACGTTCTTCTAGATCAGCGATTCTAGTGGTAATTTGCTCAGGAGTGCCACCAAACTTGGTCTCAAAATCGATGAATCGTTCTAATTGATTTTGCAGCTCTTGACGCTTGTTTTCTTGACGCGTAATTTCACGAGATTGCTCATCAACACGTTCTTGCAGATCTTTAAGGGTGCTATTAAGCACGTTTTGCATGTTCTGCATCACGTCCATAGCTTGTTTATCGAGTTCTTCTGCACGCTTGTCAAGAAGTACTTTATCGCGCTCAATTCTGCGTAACTCTTGAGAGTTCTTGGCCTCTTGTTCGTTTAGTGCTGCCTCACGCAAATCAAGTTCATTGCTGCGCTCTTGAGCCTTTCTAAGAACGTTCATGCCATTTTCATTGGCACTTTCGTTGAACTTGGCTAAGTCATTTTCTAAGGTGGTACGTAACTTGTTTGCTTTGTCATCGCTTTGCTCAGTAAAGCGGCGTAAAGCATCTGCAGTGCTTTCACTTAAGCTCTTGTCAAATTCGGCTTTTTGGGAAGTAAGCTTGTTATTTACGTGCTCATCAAAGGCTGATTTTTGGGCATCACTTTTGACTGATAAATGCTCATCAAAAGCATCTTGCTTGGCCATGATCTTAGCGCTAAAGCTTTGATCGTTATCAATAAAGCTCTTGGCTAGGTCTTCAATTTTATCTAAAAGACCAATGCCTAGTTCATGTGCTTTGTCTTCTTTAGCCTGCACGAGTTGTTCGCGCTCGTTGAGTTTAGTCTCACGGTCAGTTACAGAGCTAGAAGCGCTTAGAGTGTTTTGTAAGTCAGAGGACTTGTCGTTTGTCATAATCGAATCCTTGTTGTTAGCAGCAACAGAGCCGGGAGTGAGAGCAGTAACGCTGTCAGAGGCAGTGGCATCTGTAGTATTGACATCATCTTGAGTGCCATCAGTATTGAGGTCAGTGCATGAGGCAGGTTGATTGTTAGTAAAGTCTTTGTCGTCAGCCATGATTACTTTCCAATTAACTTAATGATGTCAATGCACTGGTCGCGTAATTGCCCCATAGTTAGAGCACTTTCAGTGAACTCAGCACTTTGGTTGCCGTGACCGCGTAAGACTAAGATCTTGTCAATAAGGGCAATAAAGTCCTTAGCAATCAGCTTTTTGACAAGCTCCTCATCTTGATTTGCGGCAAATACGAGAGTTTCTGCGCCTAAAGAAGATCTGCCATTACGTAGGGCCTTGTTAAAGTATTCAATACTTACAGTTTTTAATGAGTCAGGAAGCTCCTTGTCTGTTAAAGAGGCAAGATAATTGAGCGCATCAGAGCGATTGGTAACTTGCATATCTGATAGATGCTTGTTCTCTTGGCTAAGTACTGTCTGCATAATGCGATAGAGAATTTGAGCATACTCATTTAAGTTTGGTAGCTGACTGTCAGACTTATCTGGAGAGATACGAATGAAGTCATTTCTTAGGCCCTCAGATAGTTGGGTAAACAATGCACCACCAAAGGCCTTTGACAAGCTAAGGTTTGCCTGTAGGCGCTCGGAGGATAAATTTGTAGAAATACCTGGTGCTGCTGCATTGCAATTGAGATTGATATTCGGCAGCAACGTTGCAACAACGTTTTTAGTCTTGTTGAAGATTTGTTTTGCATCAACGTTATCTAATGCTATTGCAGACTCTGAGTCGTGACGCACAGGCGCAGCAATATTAGCTAGTCTTTGAATAAACTTGAGTATGTAAGGATCACTTGCGATGAGTGAGCGCATCGGGCTGTTTTCAGACTGATTAGCTTGAGCAATAGCAAGCGGTAGACATAGCTGCATAGTGGCCATGCCATCCTCAAATAAAGAAGCGATCTTGTTACCATTGAGGCGCTCGAGAAGATGAGTGCTTTTGTCGAGATCTTTAAGACCTAAGCTGTGAGCCATCTGAATAATTAGCGCACCATTATCTTTAGCGTTCTGATTTGTAAGAGTATTTAATAACTCTTCAGATAAGTGCTGTTCTTTGAGCATGTGCAGCAAAGCTTTTTCAACGAGGCTATAACATATTTTTACAACATCAGCTTCGTGAGCCTTCATGAGCTTGCGCTCATCATTAGATGCATCTTCATAAGCTTTATTAGGAAGCTTGCTTTGTGCGTCATAAATAAGACCATGAATGTCTGCATAAGCAATTTTCTTAGTAGGCTTAGTCTCGTGAGCGCTTTGCTCGTTAAAGCTTGCACTTAAAATGTTTTGACGAATGTGGTCTATAGCCCCATCAAATGTAGCTACATAATCAAAAACAAAATCAATATTCTCACGTAAGCCATCAGAAAACAGGAGTTGATCGGCATTACCATCCTGCACTAAGGCTTTGAAGTGAAAATAAACTGGCTCATTAACATGGCTAGTAATGCTTTTAGTAGCCGATACATTAAAAGGCTTTTTATTAAGCGACCTCAGCTTGCGATTAAGCATGGTGATGGCAGCTCTGAGCTTGTGTTCAGGCAGGAGAGCCGGGGCTGGTGTTTCAATATACTTGTGAGACAGTCTATAGCCAGTTACGTTTACGCTCTTGCCTGCGGTACCAAAGTTCATGGTGAGGCTATCAGCACTAGTGTTGCTAATACGAGCAAAGTTAGGCTCACCAATTTGAATATATGGCAAGAGCTCACCCGTTGCTTTAATTAAGAAGGCGCGGGCGAGCTCGTATTTAGTGTCCTCTTCACCATCGTGAGCTTGATGCTGCTCAATCTTACTTAAACCTTGAGCAGTGAGCTTCATATCCTTATCTAACAGGCCAAGGTGTAAGAGGCGCTGCATAATATTGAGGATAAAATCTTCTCTTAAACAGGTAAGATTGTTGATATCTGCAGCCGATGAGCCGATGCGATTAATGAGTCGTAAAATAGTTAACTCAAAAATATTAAGCTCGGTAATTATCTTAGAGCGCAGCGGGATATGGATATCATAGCTTTGGCACTCGATGAAGACATCATAGGTCTTACCAAGGACTTTAAAATCAGGAAAAAGGCTCTCAAAACTGGTCTGCTCAAAAAGACTGATAACTTTAGGTATTGCCATGAATAACCATGCCTCCATCTAAGCAGAGTTGGTAGAAATTGGCCATAGCAGGCACGCAGTGCTGAGCTAAGGTACACCAGCTGTCGTCGTGGAAAATTTTGCCATCCCCAACCACGATTAAAAGTTTCTTTTGACGGCTCAAAGACACGCATAAAAGGTGATCTGAGATCAAGCGACCATAGATGCGGTTGCCAATTTTCTCTTTGTACTCAAGTGCCTTTTGATAGTCAGCATCAGAGCAGTCGTGACTTGTGCAAAGATTAAGCAGCTGCTCATCAAATTGAGGAGCATTGCGATGCGTTCTAACCACTGAGAGGAAAATGACATCAAACTCCATTCCTTGGAATGCATCCACGCTTCCAACTTTAACTTTAGAGCCAAGCGAGGCTTGGGAGAGCTTTCTTTCAATGAGATCTTTTTGAGCTCGATAGAAAGTAATCACGCCATAGCTTAGGTCTTTACCCTCCTCAGAGCCGAGGTACTGCTTTACAGTCTTAACGATATAGTCAGCCTCGCACTCGCGCATACGGCTGACGCCGTTGGATGTTTCGTTACCAAAAGAGTTTGGCATGTCTACCCAGCGATATGGCTTATCGCAGAGTTTTTGCACAAAGAAAGACTCATCTAACGGTGATTCAAAGCCCTCGTTGTACTTTTTGTAGAAGTTGTCGTTGACGAAATTACCTAAGGTTGGATGCATTCTGTATTGGGCATCAAGAGTAATGGTACGTTTGATACCATCTTTCTTTTCAAGTTCTTCAAGCTTTTCTTTGACGTACTCGAACATACTGGTGGTAATCACGTCATTGTTAACATCAGATCCCTCTGAACGCATATTCTCGAAGATTTCCTCATCATAAATATGCGGCAGCTGACGGTGATCGCCGACTAAAATAATGCGACGTTTAGCTTGTGTCATAGGAATAATGAGATCTCCTGGATTAACACGTGCCGCCTCATCAATAATGACAGTGTTGAATTCAGGATGTTCATCATTTTTGACGTTTTTATAACGTCTAATGTCGCGACCTTCACTTTGCTGAGCAGTAGCGGCAACTGCAAAGGCGTAGTTGCGAATAGTGTTGTTGATTTCAACCGGGTTATGCTCAACTTCGTTTAGTAAGTCATAGAGAATCTCGTCGATCTCATTTTGCGGCTTTTTAAGAGACTTTTTGAGTTCATCATAGACATCTAGCACATTGCTATCGATCTGACAGTCACTATACTGTGGAGGCGGAGTGCACATCTTAATGAGGCTTAAACGGGCCTTGCTTAACTTTTGTAATAAATCATCAGTGACCTTATCGGCACTACATACAGAAGCCTCGTCTAAGGTGTCTAAGATAAATTTATGATTAGGATTGCCTTTGGCATTGAGCTTGGATTGAAGATCATCAAAAGCATATAAAGCGCGTCTTGGGCCATCGTCTAAAAAGCCCTCTTTAGTGGTGCGAATAGAGCGTATTGTTCGCAAAAGAGAGTCATTGCCTAAGCTATCTTTGAGCTTAAAGTCTAAGATAAGCGCACTGATCTTTTTATTGAGTTCATGCTCTACGCAAATGCTCTTGGCAAAGTCTAAAAAGGCAATAGCTTTAGCCTCAGTTGGTGAGACTATGTACTCATTACGTAACTTGCCGAGGGTAACAAGCTCCTCAGGCTCATTGAGCTGCGGATTTTTCTCCTTAAGACGCTGCATAAAGTCTTCACGCCAAGCGTCGATCTTCTCTTCTTCAGAAATGTCTTCACTACCTTGACGGCCTAATTTTGGAGTAGGCATAGAGTTAATCATCAATCTTTCAATTACGTTGCGTACAGCATCGTGTTGGAAGCTTGAGATTAGAACTTGAGCATTTTCATACACACGCTTATCGCTAATTTCATTGAGACGCTCGATAATGGCGGTAATGACGGTCGTCTTACCAGTGCCTGGAGGTCCTTGAATCAGAGCAATATCTGGAGTATTCAGCGCAATAGCTATAGCATCCTTTTGTCTTTGTCGAGGTTGTCTTTGTTTAAACACCTTGTCAATGACTAAAGGAGATGTTGGCTCAATATGGGATTTTTGCGCAGCTTTTAGATCAATAGTTGGGGTACGTCCCTCAATGAGCAAGCCTAGGCTAGGGTTTGCAGCTTGACCGGAGGCAATACGCTCACGGGCCGTTTGGCGGCGATAGATCTGCTCATAATAACCATCGATAGCAAGACTTGCCTTCAGACGAGGTAAAGACTGACCGTCTGCATTGCTAAGCAACCAAGAACCGTCATGAGACTTTTGTTTGATATCAAATAAAATGCGATTTGGTTTTTCCTTAGACTCTTTGAGTTCTTTTGCATGCTCATTGTATTGAGTAAAGGTCATCTTAGGATCGCTTAGATAAACCGGAACTTCACTTGCAAAAGAAAGCTGATCTCCTACAGAAATATATTTGAGCTGCTCATCGCTTAAGTCTTTTGGATAGACACGAATGGTATTGTTGCTTTCCACAGCAATATTGTTGTGATTAAATTCGATGAGGCCAATATTACGTGCTCTTTGTAAGAGAAAGTCACCCTCAATGGACGTATACTGATCCCAAACACTCAAGTAACCTTTAGTATTTTTAAGATCACTAATTAAAGAGTCACTATAGGCCTGAGCCATAGTGGTAAAGGTAATATTGCCAAAAATAAGGCCCATTTTAGGCACTAAGGCCATTCTAGGGTCGACTTCATAGGCCGTATACAAAGGTCTCTGTACGCTGCCCATGTTCTTAATTTTGAGCGCAAAATCCTTACCAAAGAGCATGAGATCATCACTAGCATCTGAACAAGCTGGCTCGTCATTTAAAAGGGCATCTAGCTCGGTGCTATTAGATTTGACTTCATCTGTGACACTAGATGCACTAACAGATTGCTCATCAAGCTCATCTGCAGTTACAAAGTCATCCTCAGTAAGGGCATTTAAAGCACCAGATGTGGACGCAATATTATGTTGCTCCTCAGCTTGGTTTGCTTGAGCACTCTTTGCCTGCTCATTATCATTGCTTGGAGCAGCTGCCTTTGCTTGACCCTCATCATTGCTTACAGCAGAAGCCTTTGCTTGTGCCTCATCATTGCTTGCAGCAGAAGCCTTTGCTTGTGCCTCAGATTGGCTCGCATTAGCGACCTCATTTTCATTGAGATTTGGAGCTTGCGTCTTTACCTTAGGCTTGTTGCTATCCTTAGCAATGAATGAATAGGCATAGCACAGAGTATTGCCATCATTTAAACAAAAGTTGCTTTTAAGGTTGCTATCAAAGGTTGTCTCATAAGCTAAACGCTTTTTAATTAGGACGGTTTTAACCTTATCGTCAATAACGATTTTTAAATTATTTACCCTTTCTGTGGTGTAGAAGAAAGCAATGTGTAAGAAGAAGAGATTTTCTTCTTTTTGATAGCTTAAGATACTGGCAAGGTTATATGGATACTGATAAAGCATGTCTGCTAGCTTTGTAGCATCCTGCTCATTGCTCACTTTAAAGTGAATAACACCATCCGTAGTAATCATGCTGAAATTATTATCGGATGTAAGTTTAATCTGACCATCCTTGCTTTTAATGGTCTCGTCGGTAAAGAGCTGACAGCTGAGGCTGTTAATGGTCATCTGCTCATGAGTACGAAGATCTTTAATCGCAGTGTATAAATTATTGGCCATGGATAGAAACCTCGATGATGATGTCGCTACCACTATCAGTGCTTAAAGCGATTTTGCTGTCGTATGAAGGGATCTCTTGTGAGCCATAGATAAGTTCTTTACGGCTGCCATCATGGGTAATTAAAGACAAGCTATCTTTACCTAGATCAAGGTTTGAAATTACATAGCTATCTTTGAGACATTTAAGCGAGAATAGAGTCTCGTCGCTATTAGATGGTCTAGGACCGCTAATAAGACGCTTAGGAACGTTAAATTCTTTATCAAGTGCAAAGTCTTTAGACTGGCTATAGATTTCTTTGCCATCTCGTGTCGCCCGCACTGTAATGTAATGTGCCTGAGTGTCGCACCATGGGCATGTTTCTATGCGTGCATCAAAGTGCATGGAACAGTGTTTACAAGTTACTAAGTGGTCTAAAAAATCACTTAATGCGTAATACCACTGACAAGTAGTTGGTCGTGAAAGTGGCTTTTTGCGGCCAGTTTCACTAAAGGTTTTCTCAAATAGCGCTAAGAGCTCTTGTGAAGCGATCATGTCTTTGGCAATGGTAAAGCCATTATTAGACTCATTGCTTGGATCATCCTCATCAAAGATCCATGGTAATAAACCGCTATAGGCTTTAGTATTGAGATCATCTACAAAGTCATCATCGTCACCAGGCTCACACAAGGCACCTTTAAATGGATGGTTACAATAGATATCTTGAAATAAAGATATGGCAAAGGAGTAGCAATCAGAGTACAAGGAGAAGACGCAGTTTGGAGAGACGACTTCAGGAGCCGCAAATTCCTCAGTAAATACAGCCTCAGGGGTGATCGCTTCGGCAAAGGATAAGTTGTCGGCATCAATAAGCCACACAATCTCATCTGATCCTTGATCAGAAATAAAACAGTTGCGACCAGAAAAGTCGCAATAGACAAGGCCAAGTGAGTGGATATGGGCTAAGATTCTGGCTGCTTTTTGATAGGCAGCAATACGACGACGTAAACCACCGGTGGCGATATAGCCCGCTACAAAATCGGCAAAATCGTTATTACCAGCAGAGCGCATTTCATTTAGCCAAGGGTTGGAGAGTTTTGAGTCCTCATCAGTTGGGCTAAAGGCAGTAGCAAACTCTTGCATATCATCGAGTAATGACATGACATAGCCATGAGCGTCTTTGAGCTCGGATAATGGCAAGGTTAAATTTACTCCCTGAGGAATAGGGAGCAAGCGTAAGTCAGCAAATCGGCTATTAAGCTCATCAAAGTTTTGCTGTTTTTTACCTTCCTTGGCGTGAATGATTTTGACAGCAAGATAATCCTTTTGGGTTCGGTATACAGTACCTTGACCACCGGCTTGTCCTAACTGTTTAGTTATATAGTGGGTAAAGCCACTGATATCTTCGTATTGTTGCGTTGCCAAAATGAGCTCCTATAGACCAATACAGTAGGCGATAGTCTTATCGTCTGAGCCAGGCCAATCACTAAGCCATGAGTTGATATCTGAGGCAATCTCAGCTTGAGGCATGCAGCTATAGCCCTTTAAGAACTCATCAGTAAATTGCTTGAGTATATCGTCGCTCATATCATTAATGGTGATGCCGTCACTGCAAAGGATGGCACCGTGCACATCTACTCCGCTGCGCTCAATGAAGCTTACTTCTTTGAGATCTAACACCTCAGTTAAACAGTAAGTTTCATTGGCAAAGAGACCTTCTTTGTCATCTTTTAAAAGTACAATTTCGTCGCTAAGTTGCACGCTCAAAAAGCCATCACCAAGGCGAGCACCAAAGACACGATCGCGATATTTGACGACAAAGAGCATGGTGGCATAACAGTAACGAATATTGTGAAGTAGTAAAGATTTACGCCACATCTGATGGGCTTTTGTGACAAAGTCTTCACATGAAATGGTCATCAGTTCATCTTCAAGGGCGATTGCAAGCTTAACAATAGACTCACAAATGCTTTGAGATCCTGATTTGGAGTCCGTTAAGCTACCTAAACCATCTGAAAGTGCGATAACAAAGCCTTCTTTGAGCTTACTGCACATAAAGCTATCTTGGTTTTGGGAGTGATAGCTGCCTTTAAGTGAGATGCCGTCAATAACCATAGCTTGGACTCTACTGAGAATTATTTAAAAAAAGATCATGTACGCACATTAAGCCATCTACAGCCGCATAGACACGCTCTTTTCCTAGTGCTTGTTTTACAAAGATATCGTTGGCATCTGCGCCCATGAGGACAACCGACAGCGATTTATGACTAGCTAATTGTGCTAGCGCATCTTGGTCATTTTTCTCAAATATGCCATCAGTAAGAAGAATAATGTGGCTATCGGTATGTTCTTTAACAAAGCTAACTAATGGGCCAAAGTCTGGCTTGCACTTGCTTAAAGATGCTCCGGGAAATTTTTCAATTGCATTAGACCAAGAGAGAACAGCACTTTCAGTGGATGGATAATGACTCTTGGTAAAGCCGGCAATGGATTTAGCTATGTATATTGAGGCAGCTCTTTTACCTTCTTCATACATGCTGCCAGAGCTATCGATGATGACGTAAAGATGTTGCGACATCGGCCTATCCTTATATTAAAAGTGCCGTCTAATGCTCACTTAAGAGTACAGACAGCACTTGCACTACGTATAAGTAACAACTAAACAGGTCAAAATATAAGCTGACACATATCAAGGCCAAAGAAGCCGTTAACATAAGTGCTGAACCCTGTATAAAAGGATGTGTCCTTAAACAAATATAGAGAACAGCAAATTGCGTCAGAACAAGGCAACATGAAATCGCTTTTGCTAAGAGCAGATGGTCAAAAGCGAGCTTGTGCGCACGGTATAAACGCAGTCTAGTTTAAGCCTAAGTATTAGAACTCGTCGTTAAGGTCATCATCACTAAAGCCACCCAATGATGATTGCTGGTTGTTAGCTGCAGGGGCTTTATCTGAAGCAGCGGCATCTGCAGCAGCCTTGCTTGCAAAAGCATTTGGATTTTTGGAAGAAGCACGCTTAGAGACTGACATAGAAATAGTCTTGAAAGCATCCACAATGTCACTAGCATTATCTGCGTATAACATATTTGCCTCATCACTGCAGAAAGACTTTAATAAAGAGGCATCTGCATCGCTACCAATAGCTACAGCAAAGCACTGGCACTTTGCAGAACGACCTTCATGTAAGAAGTCGTGCATAGGTTGACTAGTTTCGTCAGTAGGAACACCATCAGAGAGTAAAACAACCGCTGGACGATAGATATTAGAAGGAGTCTTATCCCTGTCCTCAATAATTTCCTTGGCAAGCTGAATGGCTGCACCCATTGGAGTTCTGCCATCTGCTTCAAACTCTGGAATGCCAGTTTCAACTAGTTTTTTCACTGGAGTGTAAGGTAAATACAGCTCAGCGCTATTACCGCCGAAAGTAATGATGGAAATGCAGATTTCAATTTCCTTAACACGAGCGTCATAGCAGGCTTGAACCATGTTGGTTACAGCTAAATGCAGAGCCTCAATTTTTTCGCCGTACATAGAACCACTTACGTCTAAAAGAAGCAGTACAGGAAGCTTCTTTGGTTCGGATTTTTTAAATAAACTTGGATCAAATGCCATATTAACCTCTTGAAAGTTTGCAGCGTTGGAGCGCACGAAATCACAAGCATTTGTTCTAATTCAAGAAAATCAGTTGCAAACAAATGCGAAGTACTCGATGGATCAAAAATATATCCTATCAAAAGTATACTTAAGTTTACTCTCAAACCATCATAGTCACAACAAATGGTCTAAACAAAAAGTGTGTCTTATGACAAGTTTTTTACAAAAAAGCGCAAGCCACAATGGTTCATTACTATCATAAATGCCTTAAATAAAGGGATTGTTATGGCTTGGTTACACTACCAACACGGCATGAAAAATTATACTGGTGCATGACGACGCTGCAGACAAAGTAGGCCAAAACTAATTTATGAGATATGACCATGAGCTGGCGCTAAGGAGTGGCCTCTTGAATGGTATGTAGGCAGAGCAGGCTGTAGGCAATAACACCGTAAGAGAACGCCCCATATCTTAGAGGGAATCTTTGGATAGAGGCGGCTGCAAGCGCAGCATAGGCTCATACGAATAGCTCATTGCCAAGAGCATGGTTGCTTAACCCGGAAATAGCGCCTATATGAAAGAAAGGTCCTGAGAGAATAGCTAGCTACTAAAGATAATGTTCGCCTACTTATGAGAATAGGGCCTTATAAATACAAGACGGCCTAATCAAGAGAAAGGGGAACAAGAGAAAAGGGACAAGATGAAGGTGGAGCAAAGTACGGCGGGATAAATGAAAATGGCCAGTTAAACTGGCCATTGTGTGTACTATGTAGCTGCCTATAAATTCATGCTCAAGGCAGCGTGTAAGATTCTTATCAGAACAGCGAAGCTGACTGAGCGGTGCTACGACCAAGGATTTGCATCATGGCCATATCAGAGCGGAAAGTATCATCTAAGCTGCGATCTAAGGTGCGCTCTTGTAGCGAAGCACCAGCCTCTAAAGCTAAGCTGTTGCCTAAGTCACTATCAGAGTGACGTAAGAGATAGTTGTAATCCTTAGATTGCAGAGCAGCTGGGTTTACTTTAGCCATTTCGATGGTGGAGCTGAGCTTTTCAGAAAGCTGAGCACCAGTCATAGAGCTAGCACCAAAGTATTCAGTTGCCATCTTGCCATGTGGGCCGTCTTCGTTGCCAAAGACCATAACATTAACAAAGGAGTTCTTCTCGCTGTCAGAGGCGTTTAAGTCACTCAGTAAAGAGCGCATGCCCTCTGGGAGCATTGAGGTGAAATCCATTACCTTGTTCTCAAGGTTTACAACTGCAGCAGGGTCTTGCTTTAAAGTGCCACTAGCGTTAGCAGCGGCAAGTTCTTTAGCTGACTCAATAGCACCAATAATCTGAGCAGCCTGAGTAGCTGCAGTATCAGGGGCACCAATGTTCAGGCTATTGGCAACACCGCTGTAACCATTGGTGTTGGAGGTTGATAAGAAGCCTGCAGTACCTAACAGAGCATCGGCTTCAGCAGCTGAAATGCCGAAGTTGTTCTGAGCTTTGGCGAGTACACGGGCAAAATGATCGCCATTATTGCCGAAAGTGCCAATATTTGCACCCTGGGCAATATTAGAGCGGCCAGTTGCTGCCGTTTCCAGTGCTACTGGATTAACAGTCTGCTGACGTACGCCTTGTACTTGCTCGATCTCACCTGCGTTGCTGAGCATGGCAGCAAACACACCGGCGTTACGTGGGTCAGCGCTCTTATTAGTAGCGCTAGATTGGTAACCGTATGCAACCTGTGTGGTGTGAGATACGTTGCTAATGGACATAAATAGCTCCTTCCAAGCAGGGAAGAAAATATCTGAGAGGCCTTGGCTTTCTCAGTAAGCCTTAAGTAAAACTCAAGACTTATTAAAACTTAAATTGCTAAAGCACTCAGAAAGTTATGCTTGGCACAAACTAAAGTGCAGCTAATGTGCCAAAAATCCACAGGCACAAAGTAAATTACATCTTTTTGAATTTTCTAGCTACAACTTTCCTTTACTTAAGCCATTTATAGGCCAACTTTGCATGGGCGCAAAAGCCATCAAATACCACTCATTCTAGATACACACCATGCTGCCTTTGCCACCTTGGCCATAAGCTGCCCCCAAAGACTCATACTTAACAGGCAAGATAGCCAAACCCTCCGCCTCGATTGGCAAGCTATCAAGGCACCGCAAGGCTCAGGCACAAATAAGCAATAAGCCTAAGCCGCCAACAGACTAAGCGCCCAACAATCAGTTCAGCCAATTCCATAAATCCAAGCCAGGCTTTACTCAATCGCAATAGCCTCACAAGATAACAAGACTCTACCTTCATGCGCTAAGCTCAATAACAATACAGCGACTGTCTACCATGGCCATAGCCATTGACTAAAGGTAGTAGCCATTGCAGCGCCCGCTCCTGTACAAATGCTATTGCCATACAGAGCTCGCCCAGAGCACTTTGCCGCCATAGACAGGCAAGGGCGACTCACCTTAAGCTTTGGTAAAGCCCTTTGCCATAGTAGCCATGCAAGCCGGCGATCCTCACGCTGCTCAAGGTACCGTAGCTTCTAGAAGATCATATATAAGAGCTTTAGAGGTAAGATCTTGCCGCCAACATAAGGGTAAGCCTGCCGGCATTGCCGCAATCACAATTAAGATCTCAGCTTAGATCGCCACTCCGATACAGACATTGCACCTCAAGATCTGCAAAACACCTCAAAGCTCATCATTTGCAGCTTTAAAGGCTCTAAAAGACCAGCTCATGCCTTCTAAGCCTTTGAGCCAATAGCCTTATACAAACTTATCTTCTAAACGCAGCACAAGAAATACGTACACGACGCAGCAATAAGCCACCACTAAGGCTCCAGGATTGCCATCTTTGCCTTCATAACCACCGTTGCAGTTTGGCCGCACTTTATCGAGCAGGTATGTAAGTAAGATATGCATAAGCCTTGGCACTAAGAGCGCCGATCTATGCTAGGTGAGCAGACTATCATCAGCATCATCACCATCTAAGCCTATCTATCAGCACCAGGCCTAACAGCAGAGCATACCCACTAAGATCCCATCTAAGCTAGAGTATTGCCGCATAAAACCATGAGCTCACAGAGTCAGACACAACAATATACCCAAGAGTCTATGCTGCATAGAATTAAGTATTGCCGGTGCCAAAGAGATTGCTCCGACATGTTGAGATCTTCAAATCAGTTAGTCTTTGCCTCGAGATCTTGCCGCCAATTACTTAAGCCATTGCCCATGATCTTGTTGCCAGTTAGGCCATTGCCTCGGAGATCTTGCCGTTTTAACCAACAGCCACGATCCAGCAGTTGCACTCATATGCTCTAAGTAGAGATCGCCGCTCTTTGCCGCGTTGCTGCCCGCCCCAATACACGCCCCAATACACGCCCCAATACATCAGCTCGACAAGCACTGAGATCTTAAATTTGCCAAGCCTTAGTCTGTATGATCCTATGGCCATGATCCAGAGCCATGATCTTGCCGGTGCGCGAGCCACTATGATGCTAGACAGTTTACCGATTGCCGCATGAACTTCTTGCCGTGATCTTGCCGGTGTTGACCCCAAAATCACGATCCCACAGTTACGCCCGCCCACTCTAAAAATAAGATCGCCGCTCCTTGCTGCATTTGCCATTAGCCTAAATCTAGCCACATATAGGCTCTGAGATCTCTATGTAAGCTACGTTCTAATCGCTGTGTTCCTGTGGCTTTTACTCAGCCTAAATCTAGCACCCAAATAGGCGCTGTGATCTCTATATAAGCTACGCACTAAGTGCTGTTGATCCTCTCGATTTGAGCCGGCTGCTATGATCTTGCATCTTTGATCTTTTTGCTAGTTACTTCGTTGCCACAGTGTTCTTGCCGTATTAGAGCCAAATGCGTTGTTCCATCTATATAGATTGTCATTTGTAACAATATAAGATCACAGCTTTGCCATATAGATTGCCATTGTAAGAACATAAGATCACAGCTGTGCTATCTGTACTAACTATATAAGATCGCGGCCAGATGCAGTCTCTACCATGAGCCAAATATATAGTCTCGATAGGCTCTGAGCTCTTAGCACTGATTGCAAAGATATAAGATCGCAGCTTAGCTATATAGATTGCTGTTGGTACAACATAAGAACACAGCTTTGCTATCTGTACTGCCTATATAAGATCGCGGCTAGATGCAGTCTGTTCTATGTGCCAAATACATTGCCTGATAAGTACTAAGATCTTTAAAAAAGATCGTCAAATGAGCTATCTCATTGCCAAAGACTCTGATGCCATGATCTTGGACCTTCGAATCTAAATGTCACGATCTCTCATCGCATGTGCCCGTGGTTTAAAAACAAGATCACAGCTATGTGTCGTCCTTGCTGTCTACATTATCTATCGCCTTGATAAGCACTGAGATCACCATACGAATTCACGCATCGCCACCATAGTAGTGCTGTTTTGCTTTAGCTTATTGCCGCCTAATAAAGACCTTTTCAGTAGCTGATTAGATTAATGGCCATGATCTCTTTGCTAGGCAGTCTCACCAGCAAAAAAGATCGTGGCCTTGGCAAGGTGCTAATTGCGTTATTACACAACTTTGCCGCATCACGAGATACAAACCACTTTGTTTATAGCGGCGATGAATGCATACGCCTCAAGCCTTATGTTTCAAATCTATAGTGCTGATAAACGCATAGGCTTCTAGCTTCAGTGCTTGTGCCTCATATTTATAGTGGAGGTGAAGCATAAGTTTCTGGAATCAGGCTTTATGCTTCATATTTACATTGGAGGTAAGGCATAAGCATCTAGCCTCAAGCCTTATGCTTCATATTAATAGTGGAGGTGGAAGCATAAGCATCTAGTCTCAGGCCTTATGCTTCATATTTATAGTGGAGTTGGTGCGTAAGCCAATAGTCTCAGGCCTTATGCTTCATATTTACAATGGAGGTAGAGCATAAGTGTCTATCCTCAGGCTTTATGCTTCATATTTAGAGTGGAGGTGAATCATAAGCCTCTAGCCTCTAGTTTAACCTTAAGGTGCCTAGCGTTATGTGTCTGGCCTTATGCTTCATACTTTGGGCTATTGGCTTTAGCTGAGGCTTTCGTTTAGGCATCAGGGATGTCGGTAATGCCAGCTTGCACGAGCTTACACTGAGCTGGTGGCTGTGGGCGCTCCTTGCGCACTGCGGTCTTTTTAGTGGCGCTTGGTGGTGGCGGATTGAGCCAAGAGTCGACTTCATAGCCACAGCCGGTACCGGCAGGGACTGGAGCTTGGGTAACACAATTTGGGCTATCTGATGGGCACTTGAGGCGCACATGCATATGGGCCTGATGGCCAAACCAAGGACGCAGCTTAGTTAAAAAGCCATTGTTGGGTTTTTGCTCGTAGACACGGCACATGTGCTTTTTAATCATTGGGGCAACAAAGATGCGATCGACACGTGGGTCAGAGGCGGCTGCTTTAATGTACAACTCAATAGATTTAGTGAAGGTACTCTGAATCTGATGACCTTTGACGATATAGACATCCTCAGGATTAATTAGCTCTTGTTCACTCTTACGTGGCAGAGCAAAGTCAAAAGGGAGGTCGACATCGATGCCAGTGTTGTGGGAGGCATGAGCAGACCTAAGACCATAAGTACCACCATAGCGTAAGGACAAATCACCAATTAATAAAGGTGGCAGACCAAGTTTTGAGCTTCGCTCACTTAAGTCATGTAGGTATTGCACCATGAGCGGGTGAGCAAAGTTACGTGGGCCGCGACGCTGCACTTGATAGTCTTGATCTTTATCTGAAAACTCAGCGGCATTAGCAATGCAACCAGCCGAGGTAGTGCCGTAGATACGGCTTGTAGAGCCACGATAAGGGGTAAAGTGGGAATCAAGCTCATAACCTTGTGCTTGAGCCTCTTTATAAGCAAGCTCATAGCTTGCAAAGTCAGAATGGTGTGAGTGTGGTTTTGCTGCAGCTACTTGAGGTGCTTTTACAGGTTGAGAAGCATTTACAGGGCTACTTGCTTTAGTCTGTGCGGCCAAGTGCTCAGTGGCAGTAGCCTTAGAAGCACTGTCATTTGAAGATGAGCAAGCGGCTAAAGTAGCGCTCAAGAGCAAGCATGAGGCTAAGGTGGTGAGAGTACGATGTGGTTTGGTCATAGCTAAAAACCGGCAAGATTAAGAACGATCAAACTAGATCATGTCATTAGTATACAAGTAATGCAAACCATCAAGCACTAATTTATCCGGCTTATATGTTCTCAAGAGATGGCCTGCAAAGCTTGCACAGACCATGGATTAGATCACAACCATAGCTAGCTAATAACCAAAAGAAGTACAAACAACAGCACGCTCATAAGCTTAGCTAGCCTGTAAACAAAGCATCTAAATGTGATGCTAGCTTTAGCATTGCGCTCTTTGGGCAGTTTGCTTAGCTTGCATCTTTCTATTCACTTGCATGCATGGATGAGCTTAAGCACGTTTATGGCAGTCAGTGGCTGTCAGGGCTGATACGGCTTTGTTTGCTAGGTAGTATGCGCGTCAAACTTTGTAGGAGTAGCCATTCCTTGAGACTTGGCAATATCTCTATGATGGCAATACCTGAATGCTTGGCAATACTTGAGAGCACTTCCATACCTCAATGGTGACAATACCTGCGTGCATGACATTACCTGAATGCATTTCCATACCTTAATGGTGGCAATACCTGTGGGTATGGCGATACCTAAATGCGCGGTCATAGCTTAATGGCGACAATACATGTGGGTATGGCAATACCTGAAGGCGTGCACATACCTCAATGGTGAAATATCTAGAGTAGTGGCCATAACTTAAAGCTTGGCCAACCTTAATGGTGGCAATACCTGAAGGCGTAGCGATTCATAAATACCTAGCCATACCTTAATGGAGGCAATACCTGAAAGCGTAGCCATACCTCAATGGTGAAATATCTAGAGTAGTGGCCATAACTTAAAGCTTGGCCAA
>Magnolia_p2__coassemble_630_pt1 | contig 45731 bp, 21 predicted proteins | sample Magnolia_p2__metabat2_low_PE_025 | metagenome-assembled genome bin Magnolia_p2
AACCGATGACCTCTTGCATGCCATGCAAGCGCTCTCCCAACTGAGCTATAACCCCACGTCGTCAGAAAACGTTGCCCATTATACAGTGTGCTTTCACACTGTCAACAACTTTCACAAAAATTTTACATCTTTTTTCCAATTGCCCTTATCAAGATCATGATAAACGGCATATACATCAAATTGTTGAGGACAAAGTTAGCCCCAAAAGGATCGCCAAAAGAGCTCATTTGGCGCTCACTTTGCCTAAAAATGGCCTTTTCATGGGCTTTTAAAAGTAGCCTCTAATGGGGTTATTGCCAGGTTTACATGCAGAATAAGGCAGATAAGCCTTATTTATGATGGCTTTTTAGTCAAGATCTAACAGCTCATATATGCAATCTTAATCATTGCATAGGTGATGCATTCTTATCTTAGGTAAAGGATCGCCTGCATGTTAATGGTTGATTTAGATATGAAGACAAGATGGACTCTGCACACTTAGTACGACTAAGCGCAGTCTTTGATTGAATCCATTGAATAAGGATGCGCTTTGCTCTTAGCGTATATTGCATATGGTGTCGGATAGTCGATCCTGCAGTAGATTGTTATAGATAAAAAAGTTAAATGTATGGCATTGTGTTTGCTATGTACACTTTATGTTTTGCAAGTCAGGCCTTAGCAGCTGTTGGTGGCAAAATCTAATACATATGATTAGGAGCGAATGTATATGTTTGGTACATCTGTCAGCGGTATTAAGAACTCACAAAAGCATATTGATGTGACTTCCAACAATATCTCCAATACCAATTCATACGGCTTTAAGAAGTCGCGCGCCGAGTTTGCTGACGTGTACGCCAATAGCGTCTTCACTAACTCCAAGACTAATGCCGGCATGGGCGTGCAAAACACTGTAGTATCACAGCAGTTTGTGCAGGGTGCGCTCTCTGGAGATACTGGCAATCCTCTTGATATGGCCGTTCAGGGCAACGGTTTCTTTGTACTTGAAGGCCCTGGCTCTGATGCTCAGACCTTTACCCGTAACGGTGCTTTCCAGATCAATAAGGAAGGCTTTGTAGTTACCGCCATGGGTGATTTCCTGCAAGGTTGGGATGTAAATCCAGATGGTACTACCACCTCATTAGACCTTAGCAACACCCACAACATCAAGCTGCCAGCTGACACCGGCGCACCTCAGATGTCTACCAACATCTCTATCGGCGTGAACCTTCCAGCCGATAAAGACCCAGTCAAGCCAGCTATGCCCCAAGGTAACGACCCTTGGTCAGGTAATCCTTTCCAGCAAACATTTATTGATAATCCTCAATATGGAATTATGAGAGGTCAAAAAGGTGGTCCTAATGACCAGCCTGGACAAGGAAACTTTATACAGTACTACACCGATTTTGATCCAAAGGATGCTTCTACATATACAGCATCCACTTCCCAGACTATCCATGACTCCTTAGGTCGTGCACATACTCTGACTTACTACATGATCAAGACAGGTCCTGATGCAAAGGGATCAAACAATACCAATTGGACAGTTATTCCATACGTAGATGGCCATCCTGCTGATGTTAAGGGTGCAGGTTTAGGTCAAAACATTTCATATAAAGATAATCCTGTGTGCATGACAGTTCCTGAGAATAGTAAGTCAACAATTGCAGGTTCTAATCTCTTTGGTTTCCAGGTGAAGTTTGGTCCAAACGGTGAAGTCTTAGAGCAGTATCCCGCAAAGATTGAACTCGTAAATCCAGCTGATGCAGCGAATGCCAACAAGAAGATTCCTGGCAGTTTACGTCATGCGCTGTTTGGTAATCCAAATGCAGCTGCGGCACCTGACAACGTAGGTGTACTTAATGATTTTAAACCTAAAGCCAAAGACCAAACCTTTAAGAAAGACGGTCAGGCAGGTTGCGACGGTACTTTACATACAGCATTAGGTCAGGGCATTGAGCCAACACAGATGCTCAATATTCAGTTTGCAGCTAGTCAGTACGGCTCATCAAACTTCTCTGTAAGCCAGGCTCCTACCAATGATGGCTATGCTACTGGTATTCTTATCGGTATGTCTGTCGATGAGAACGGTATTATTCAGTGTGAGTACTCCAATGGCCAGGTAAAGAAGATTGCCAAGGTGGCAATGGCGGACTTTGCCAATACCCAAGGCTTGATTAAGATTGGTGATACACAGTGGAAGCAGTCCAACTCCTCAGGTGAGGCTATTGCCAAGGAAGCAAACTCAGGCTCATGTGGCTCCATTAAGGGCTCAAACCTTGAGCTTTCTAACGTAGACCTTACTAATGAGCTTGTAGAGCTGATTACTGCGCAGCGTAACTATCAAGCTAATGCACAGTCTCTACAGACTCAGAACACTGTAATGGATAGCATCCTGAATATACGATAAAATTAAGCTTTCAGTTCCAACATGACTTCACGCCGGGCTCTGCCCGGCGTTTTTGATTGGGAATGTCTAACTTGCTTTAAAAGCTGGTATTATTGCTAGATAATGGCATAGTTATCATCATGATATGGTTTTGATAACTCAAAACTTGAATTGAAAAGTGTAGGGCTATATAATCTGCCTCGGCTCTTGCGGCCGGTAGTAATTATTTCTGTGACAGCCTTTGAGCTATATATATACAGACTTCCATGCGAAGTGACTTAGGTCCCTTACACCGCGTTCACAAGAGCCTCACGTCTTATCCTTATACCTGCAGTAATCTGCTCAGATTACTCATTTCCTGCCTAGTTTCGACTTTCCACTAAACTTCTTACTAAGCTAAACATTGAAAATCTCTTATGCGCTAAGATTACATTATTCATAAACGTAAGATGACCTTCTTATAAGGCATGTGTATCTTTAGCTAAGATTACTCTGTACATTAATGATGCATTTGTCAGTAGCTCAAGTTAGCTTTGAGATGGTCTTCAAGCTATTTTTTCCCACTTTGCACATCTTTGCCTTAAAGTGGGTTTAGCATGACGTGCATTTAAGAGCCCATTAGAAAGATAGCACTCCTTATATAAGGATGATAGCTTTAAGCTAGATGATGTTTTATGTGATGGACTGTGTGTAGTGCATCTTATGCTGATAGTTTTTGGCTTGCAGTCATCTTTGTGCTATCTTTGCTCTCCTAGTTTTTATGTCATCGAATAAGTCGATTGCATTGTAGCTTTGCTTAATTTGATGATCTTGATGTCTTGATAGGATTTTCTGTCGGTATGGCAAAAGCAGAATCAACTTATGACGGCTCCTCGATTGAGGTGCTTGAAGGTCTTGAGCCTGTACGTCGCAGACCTGGTATGTATACCGATACAACCAGCCCAAATCACTTGGGCATGGAAGTTATCGATAACTCGGTTGACGAGGCCTTAGCAGGTCATGCCTCCCATATAGAGGTTGTACTTCATGATGATGAATCATTGGAGGTTACCGATAATGGTCGTGGTATGCCTGTTGATATGCATCCTACTGAAAAGGTTCCTGCAGTTGAGCTTATCTTTGCCAAGCTGCACGCTGGCGGTAAGTTCAATAAAGAAAACTACGGCTTCTCAGGTGGTTTGCATGGTGTAGGTGTGAGCGTGGTTAACGCGCTATCTACCCGTCTTGAGGCCAAGATTCAGCGTGAGGGCAAGATCTGGTTTATTGCCTATGAAAATGGCTATAAGGTAGAAGATCTGCATAGCATTGGTACTTGCAACAAGAAAGATACTGGTACTTCTATTCGTTTCTGGCCTGATGCTAAGTACTTTGATAATGGCCACTTTGTCTTTAAGAGCTTAATGCATCTTTTAAAGGCAAAGGCTGTGTTATGCCCAAATCTCTCAGTACATTTTGTTAATGAGAAGACCGGTGAAGAGTTTACTTGGACTCATGAGGGCTCTTTAGGTAATTACCTGTTAAATCAGTGTGATGGCCGTAAGATTCTGCCTGCGCCTCCATACTCAGAGGTAGTGAAGGCCGAAGACTCTGAAGTAGCCTTTGCAGTTACTTGGGAGCTTGAACATGCTGAGCCAGTACGCGAGTCATTCGTAAACCTAATTCCAACTGCTGAGGGTGGCACCCACGTTAATGGCTTAAGAGTAGGTTTACTCTCTGCTATGAGAGAGTTTTGCGATTTACATAATCTGCTGCCACGTGGTCTTAAGCTTACTGCAGATGATATTTGGATTGGCTGTTCTTTTGTTCTGTCAATTAAGATTCGCGATCCGCAGTTTGCTGGTCAGACTAAAGAGAAGCTCTCTTCTCGTGAGTGTGCTCAATTAGTCGATAACGCGGTTAAAGATCGTTTTTCCTTATATCTCAACTCCAATGTTGAGGCAGCAACAGCTTTAGCTAATCGTGTTATTAGTAACGCTAAGTCTCGAGAGGCTTCATCAAAGGTAGTAGAGCGTAAGAAGGCTACCCGTGGTCCTCAGCTGCCTGGTAAGTTAGTAGATTGCACCTCAACCGATCCTTCACGCTCAGAGCTCTTTATTGTAGAGGGTAACTCTGCAGGTGGTTCTGCTCGTCAAGCTCGTGATGCAACTTTCCAGGCTATTTTGCCGCTGCGTGGCAAGATCTTAAATACTTGGGAAGTATCGGGCTCTCGTGCTTTAGCTTCACAAGAAGTGCATGATATTTCAGTAGCGATCGGATTAGAGCCAGACTCTGATGACTTAAAGGGCCTGCGCTATAACAAGATTTGTATTCTTGCTGATGCTGATTCAGACGGTCTGCACATCGGTACCTTACTGTGCGCCTTGTTCGTGCGTCACTTTACTAAGTTAGTTCAAGAAGGTCACGTCTATGTGGCATGCCCTCCTCTTTTCCGTATCGACTGCGGTAAAGATAAGGCCTATGCCTTAGATGAAGCTGAGCTTGAGCAAAAGCAAAAGCTATTTTTACGTCGTGGTGCTAAGCCAGAATCAATTAAGATTCAGCGCTTCAAAGGTTTAGGTGAGATGAACCCAGAGCAGCTCCATGAGACCACCTTAGCTCCTCAGTCACGTCGCCTTATTAAGCTGACCTTAGATGAAGAGAACCAAGAGGAAACCTTTGGTCTTATGGACATGTTGCTTGCATCTAAGCGTTCTGACGATCGCCGTCAGTGGCTTGAGGCTAATGGCAACCGTGCTGATCTCTTAGACTAAGCACAAAAAGATATTAAGACGTGCAAATGTTCTTAAGTACTTAGTCTTCAAGCAAAAGCCTAGCTTTCTAAACATGAAAGCTAGGCTTTTGTGCTTTTATGGGCGATAAGTTATGGATAAGTTGCGCTAGCAAAAACTACACTAAGGGCGGAGCAATGATACAGGCTATTTTTGTTCTTATGATGGGCAAAATGGTGCATAGCAATAGGTACATGTGCTTGCCTAGGTGATATTTGTCTAGTTTGCGCTTACATCAGGTGGTAATAAGAGAACAAAATTTGTAGAATTGCGTGGATGAGTACACATTGATCGCATCAAACATGAGCTTGCTGTTTTGTCTGCAAGGCGTGCGGCGCTTAATAGATAGCGTCTGCTTGCGATCGTATGAATCACCTTTAGTGCCAGTACTATGGATGCGTCCATAGTATTCCTAGCCTAGGTCAGTTAAAGCCCACCTTATTACAGCACTGCACGTAAATTGAGATCTCAAATCTTGCAGTAGTACTCATCAATATAGGTAATCTGGTGTCTTGTCATGCTTGTGCGTGATGAGTACGACGTTATACGTCTTGGTCTTTAGTTGTCCTTAGCAATGACAGAGGAGATGAAATGGCCGAGTCGTCCGACGGACAGGAGAAGACCGAAGAGCCAACCGGTAAACGAATATCGGATGCGCGTAAAAAAGGTCAGCTCCCACGATCGAGAGAGGCTGGAACATTCTTTGTGCTGCTCTCAGGCGTAGCTTCCATTTGGCTGGTATCTCCTTTCTTAGGTGAAGGAATGACCACCTTGATGAAGCATTCCTTTACTTTAACTAAGTCTCAAGCATTTGATACTTATGAAATGGGACGTGTGTTCTTCCAGGACATTGTGCTCGTCGCCATTCCTTTGCTTGCGATCTGTTTTTCGATGCTCGTTGCAGCATTCATTGGCAATATCATGATTGGTGGCATGAACTTCTCCACAGAAGCAATGATGCCAAAGCCAGACAAGCTCAACCCAATCAATGGATTCAAACGAATCTTTTCGATGAACTCGATAGTTGAGCTCATTAAGAGTATTGCTAAAGTAGCCTGTATCGGTTCGATTTGTTATTTCTTGATTAGTGGTCGTATCAACGAAATACTGCGTCTTTCATACATTGATGTATTTGCCGCAGTACGTGATGCGATGAATATTCTCTTCATCTTCATGGTGATCATCGTGAGCGCCATGATTCCGATCATTATGATCGATGTGCCGTTCCAGTATTGGCAATATCGTCAGCAGTTACGTATGACCAAGCAGGAACTCAAGGATGAAATGAAAGAGACTGAGGGTAACCCTCAGATTAAGAGCCGTATGAAGCGTATGCAGTACGAAATGGCTGCACGACGCATGATGTCCAAGGTTCCAACTGCAGATGTGGTTGTAACAAACCCAACTCACTATGCGGTAGCGCTTTCTTATGATCCTAATGGCGAATTAGCACCAGTAGTTGTAGCTAAGGGTGTTGATGAGGTTGCAGAGAAGATCAAAGAGATTGCTCGCGAGTACAAGATTCCAGTTATGCAGCTGCCGCCTTTAGCTCGTTCTTTGTACTACACCACCGACTTAGACAGAGAAATTCCACGTGGTCTGTTCCAAGCTGTGGCACAAGTATTAGCATGGGTTATGGGTACTAAAGCTTATAACGAAGGCAAGGCTCCTAATCGACCTCGAGATCTTGATAAAGATCTGCCAATTCCAGATGAACTTAAGTTCTAGGAAAACTTGGATCTTGCAAAAAAGGCCCTGTAGATACGCTCTACGGGGCTTTTTCATTTTTAGTCTATAAAAATGTCAAAATTAGATAGATCTTAAGATCTCCTCAAAAAATCTAAATGAGCTCATCTTGCGATTATGCCATAGTTAAGATCATGGCGAGGGTTGGTGTGGCCTTTAAGATGGAGAGGCTACGGTGGATCTGTTTTGGCTTGATCTCGTCATATTGTGCTCTGATGTAGGTAAATGGTGCTGGGTATAGTGATTGTAGAAAATGTATTGTGTTAGCTTATGCTAACTTAATGGTAGGTGGGATGACGTGGGTAGCAAGAGTGTGATCTGCCTTGTAAATCATGATGTAACTTGTGCTGAATTTTGGTGAAAAGTACGTGTATTTGCACTTGTTGTAAGCAACAGCACATCTTTTACAGAAGCTATGTGCTACAATCCTAGCTAGGCGTTATATATGCCTGATATGAATTATTTTTGTATTGGTATACAAATTATTCAGTTGGTAAACATACCTACAAGCACATGCATGGTGGGTGCAAAAGCCTAGGTTGCTTTTTTTACTGATTGACAACGCTTTAATAGCGCTTTGGTAGCTTTTACTAAAGCTTTATCAAGGTTTGAACAATCAGACAAAGCTTGGGAGTCTATGTAGGTGTTTCTTTGCTGCGTTAGCTTTGGCTATTGCTCAATGACTCTTATGTAGTTTTGCCATTCAAACAAGATAGCAATAAAAGCTATCTACTCATCTATGCACTCAAGTGTTCATACTTCCATAAGGTGTTTTTATGAAGCTTGAGACACTCTCCTTTGTGTGCTCAAAGACGTGTTTACTAAGACGAGCGTAATCGTACTTTCTAAAGTATTCACGCGTTGCACAGAACCATAGTGCATTAATAAATCTATACCCGATCCTGATGGAATCATGGTTTGATAGCTTGATTGCTTCAACTTATGGCGCTCATGCACCTGAGTGATATTCCGTTAGGCAACGCCATGCAATAAAAGGTAAGTCTGGTGCCAAGTTTATCTTGGTCAACTATGCACGGCGAGCTCTTAGTAGGGTGATATGTCTCGCACTGACCTTAAAGTTTGACGAGGCAGCCGACTTACTTGCTTTTGTTGTAAGGCAGGTTTGCGGTATAGATAGTTATGCACAGGACTCTGTACACGCTACGTGTGTTGTAAAGCTTATCTAAGTTTTTACTTAAAGCTATTTAAAACAACATACTTGAGGACTAGTTTAGTCACAAGAAAACTTGGAGTGGTTTTATTACTCTCGTTTGTCCTCATATGCCGTAATCAATCTTTCGGAGGATTAAATGGCAAGCAAGCATTCTAAGAAGACTGCTAACACCACTGCAAAGGCCCCTGTGGCTGATGCAGTAAATACTGCTGCAGAGTGCTCATGCACTAATGACTTATTCCACCCAACAGTAGAGCAATTTAAAGACTCTATTACTACGCACTTAAGAAGATCTATTGGTACTTCTGAGAAGAAGGCATCTCCTTTAGCTTGGTGGCAGGCTGTGGTTTATGCAGTAAACGAGCTCGTATTTGAGCGTTTAACTCAGACCCAGTTCACCCACGCATCTAACGATACCCGTGCTGTTAACTACCTGTCAGCTGAGTTCTTAATGGGCCGTCTGACTGTTAACAACATGTGCAACCTCGAAGTTTACGATACCTGTAAGAAAGCTTTAGCTGAGCTTGGTATCGATATCAACGAGCTGTGCGATGAAGAGCCAGATATGGCATTAGGTAACGGTGGTTTAGGTCGTCTTGCTGCCTGCTATATTGACTCTTTAGCTACCTTAAAGTACCCATCTATCGGCTACGGTCTGCACTATGAGAACGGTCTGTTCCGTCAGGAAATCCGTGGTGGTCGCCAGGTTGAGCGTCCTGATTCATGGCGTGAGTACGGCTGTCCATGGGAAGTTTGCCGTCCTGAGTCTACCCAGGAAATCCCTGTAGGCGGTTACGTTGAGGTTCAGACTGCTCCTGATGGTACTGAGCAGAAAGTATGGCACCCTGCTCACATGATTAAGGGTGTACCTTGGGATATCCCTGTTGTAGGTTTCCGTGGCGCATCTGTTACCGTATTACGTCTGTGGGAATCTCGTGCAACTGAGCAGTTCAACTGGGACGTTTTCAACGCTGGCGGTTACGTAGACGCACAGGAAGAAAAAGCTCAGTGCGAGACCATCTCTAAGGTTCTCTATCCTAACGACTCTACTGAAGCAGGTAAGATGCTGCGTTTAACTCAGCAGTACTTCTTCTGTGCATGTTCCTTAAAGGACATTCTGCGTCGTTACAATCGTGCTCACCACCACGACTATTCTTCATTTGCAAGCAAGATTGCTATTCAGCTTAACGATACTCACCCAACTATTGCTGTTCCTGAGTTAATGCGTCTGCTCATTGATGAGGAAGGCTTATCATGGGATGCAGCATGGAAGATCGTAACTGAGGTATTTGCTTACACCAACCACACTCTGCTGCCTGAGGCATTAGAGAAGTGGCCTGTATATCTCTTTGAGCGTCTCCTGCCACGTCACTTAGAGATCATCTACGAAATCAATGCTCACTTCTTAGACGGTGAAGTTGAGCGTATGTGGCCAGGTGATAACGAAAAGCGTGCTAAGCTCTCTATTATCGAGGAAGGCCCATGCCGCATGGTTCGTATGGCTAACCTGTGCGTTATCGCATCCCGTCGCGTTAACGGCGTAGCTGAGATTCACTCTAAGCTCGTTCGTGAGCAGCTCTTCCCAGAGTTTGCTGCTATTTGGCCAGATCGTTTCTGCAACGTAACTAACGGTGTTACCCCACGTCGTTGGTTATTAGCATGTAACCCTGGCTTAGCTGAGCTCTACAACGAGGTTTCTGGTAAGGATTGGCCTCTGCACCTTGAGTCTTGCGCTAAGATGCGTCCATACGCTGACAACGCAGACTTCCGCAAGCGCTTCATGGATGTTAAGCATGCAAACAAGGTTGCTTTAGCTGCTGAAATCAAGAAGCTGTGTGGTGTTGATGTTGACCCTAACGCTCTGTTTGACGTTCAGGTTAAGCGTCTGCACGAGTACAAGCGTCAGCACTTAAACCTCTTATACATCTTAAGCTTATACAACGAGCTGCTCGCTGATCCGGCTAAGACCATCGTTCCTCAAGTCTTCATCTTCGGCGCTAAGGCTGCTCCTGCTTACACTCTTGCTAAGGACATTATTTACGCAATCAACAAGATTGGTGAGCGTATTAACAATGACCACCGCATCCGTAACCAGCTTAAGGTTGTCTTCATTCCTAACTACCGTGTAAGCTTAGCTGAGAAGATCATTCCAGCTGCTGACATCTCCGAGCAGATCTCTACTGCTGGTTATGAGGCTTCTGGTACTTCTAACATGAAGTTCTCCATGAATGGTGCCTTAACCTTAGGTACCATGGACGGTGCAAACATCGAAATCGTTGCTGAGGCCGGTTTTGAGAACAACTTCATCTTCGGTCTGTCAGTTGAAGAGGTTCAAGAGCTCAAGGCACGTGGTTACAACCCATGGGATTACTACAATGCCGATCCAGTTCTTAAGTCAGCTTTAGACTGGTTAGACACTGACTACTTCACCCCAGGTCAGGCCGGTGCCTTATCCTCCATCAAGCGTTCACTGTTAGATCACGGTGATCCATTCTTAGTACTTGCTGACTTCGCCTCATACCGCGATGCTCACAAGCGCGTAGAAGAGATGTACAAGGACAAGGAGCGTTGGGCACGCGCTGCTATCATCAACTCTGCATCTATGGGCAAGTTCTCATCAGATCGCTCCATCGAGGACTATGTACACAACATTTGGTCCTTAAAGAGCTTTGACGTTGCTGAGCACAAGTAATTAAGCTAAAGCTTAGTTCAATTACAAGGTAGAGCCCATCTCTACCTTACAAAAGGTCTTGTCTCACTTAACATGCTTGAGACAAGGCCTTTTTGCTTTTGAAAGATTGCATAATCCCATAGCAAAATATGACTTTCTAAAGGAAGGTCTAGCTTAGTTGTGCTTAGGAAATTGGGTGTAATTTAATGCCTGAGGCCTCTTGGGCCGTTATTGGTAAATTTTGGCTGAATAGCTGTCATTGTTGCGGTTTTTTTGCGTTGTATGTCGCAAAATTTTTGTATAATTTAGTGTTTGTGCCAAAACTTACAAGCACTATAACTGTCTTTTTTTGAGTCAATTATAAGTAGCTTTAGTAGATCACGCTCGCTCTTAGCATGGTAGTGGTCTAGTTAAGGCCTTACTCCTAAATTCTTTAGGATTCTGTTTTAATGTGGTTGCAGCGCAGATGCGCTGAAAAACGTCTTACCCCAAGGTAGCTGCGTTTTTCCAGAGAGGTGTTATGTCAGAGAATCTTGTCAACTTAATGAACCTTGATCCAGATGGCTTAAAAGAGTTTTGTGTGGCTCATGGTGAAAAGCCATTCAGAGCAACTCAGATCTTAAAGTGGATCTACCAATGGGGCGTAGTTGACTTTGATGAGATGTCCAACATCAAAAAAGACACTCGTGCCATGTTAAAGAAGGTAGCTACTATTCAGGCTCCTGAGATCGTAAGTGAACAAAAATCTGCAGACGGCACCATTAAGTGGGCTTTAGATGTAGGCGATGGCTCATTAGTTGAGACTGTATTAATTCCAGAGCCTGATCGTAACACCTTATGTATTTCTACTCAGGTAGGCTGCCCGGTTAAGTGCTCGTTCTGCCGTACCGGTAAGTCAGGCTATAGCCGCAACCTTACTGTAAGTGAAATCATTGGCCAGGTATGGCGTGCTGCTACCCGTGTTGGTTTTAGCGAGAATGGTGAGTACAAGCCAATCTCCAACATCGTAATGATGGGCATGGGTGAGCCTTTATTAAACGTACAAAACGTTTTATCTGTAACCAAGATTTTGCTTTCTGATAATGCTTTTGCTTTATCTAAGCGCCGCGTTACTATCTCTACAAGTGGTATTGTTCCTGCCCTCAATAAGATCGCAGGCAAGGTAGACGTGGCTTTAGCATTATCCTTACACGCTCCGAACGATGAGTTACGTGACGTGCTCGTACCAGTTAATCAGAAGTTCCCACTTAAGGATCTGTTAGCTGCAGTACGTAATTACATTGATAATTCAAATGCCAACTGTGGTCGAGTCACTATTGAATATGTACTGCTCGATCATGTAAACGATTCAACCGATCAGGCCCATGAACTTGCCGCGCTCTTAAAGGACATTCCTTGTAAGATCAATTTAATTCCATTCAATCCTCATGAGGATTCTGAATATAAGCGCCCAAGTAACAGCCGTATCGATCGCTTCTTTAAGGTGCTCACTGAACAGTACGGTATGACTGTGATTACCCGTACCACTCGTGGTGATGATATCGCCGCTGCTTGTGGTCAGCTTGCCGGTCAAGTTCAGCAGCGTCGTCTGCGCGGTTTAAATGAGCAGCTTGAGAAGCTCAAAGACACCAAGATTGAGGCTAAGGTCAGCACTGGTAAGGAATAAGATAAATACACCATTACCTCAAATTTGCTAGGTAATGGGTTTATCAAACAACTGTGTCAGTCTTAGCAAAATTCTGCTGCAGCGTGTCAAAGCACGCGTACATGAGGCTAAAAAATGGCAGCAAAGTCCAACAAAAACAAGTCAAAATCTGGCGGCATGACCCTTGAGGACGCTATCGAAAAGTCACGTGTTCAAGTTGCCAACAATCCAGAGCTCGTTGAGAAGAGGAAGTCCAGCGCTAAAGGTGGTGAAGTTAAATCAGAGTCTTTGCGCTCTAAGTCTTTCTTTCCTCAAGGAATCGATACCTCCGGTTTAGAGGAAAATGAGAAAGACGAGAACCTCAAAGTCAAACCTGAGGCGCTCGAGCCTCCAAAGGTTAACCCTTACACTTACGAGTCTGACGAAGAGAACGAAAAGAAGCCTTATGAAGAGCTTACTGCAGGACAGCTGTTACGTTCTCATCGTATTAAGCGCAAGATGTCAATCAACGAAGTTGCCAACGAGATTCGTGCTCGTCCAGCTACTGTTGCTGATATCGAAAACGATCGTATGTGTTTCCATACCGTTAAAGATTTTGCTGAGAGCTTTATTGGTCGTTACGGTAAGCTCTTTGGTCTGGATCAAGATGATTTAATTGCGCGTTATCGTAAGCAGCTTGCTCAGAGCATTACTGTTATCTCTGATGAAAAGCCAAAAAAGAAGTTTGATATTCAGCTTGCGCGTAGTTGGCTGATGGTGGTGTTAGTAGTCTTAGTGGCTACTGCAGGCTATTTTGTCTTCTCTGCTCAAGAGGCGAGCAAAAAAGAAGAGCAGAAAGTCCAAATAGCACAGAACGCACAGATTGATACCACTCAAAGTGCTGTAGAGATTTATGCCTCGAACGCACCACAGAACGGCCAAGGCCAAGTTGTGATTCAGGATCCTAATAACCAAAACGGTCCTGAGGTACGTGTAGTTGATGAAAATACTGCTCGTGCTACTGCTCAGCAAATGGCTATGCAGCAAAGTGCCGATGGCTCTATCGATTTGAAGCCTGCTCAGGCAGCAAAGGAGAAGTCTCCGCTTGACCTTCCACCAAATGCCAACATAAGTGTTGCTAGTAATGCCAACATTGGCAATGCCAATATCACTGTTGCTAACAATGCCAACAACGGCAATGTCAATATGAGCAATGCCAACATAGGCAATGCCAATATCACTGCGCCAGCACAGACTAATATGACTGTTGCTACCGAGCAAAGGGATGAAAAGCTTGCTCAAGCTAAAGCCAAAGCTGAGGCAGAAGCTAAGGCAAAAGCAGAGGCTGAGGCAAAAGCAAAGGAAGCTGCTAAGGATGTGGAGCTAAGTGGTAACCTCAAGAACATCTCAAGTTCTGTTCGTGTGGTAAACCGTGATGGTCTAGCATCTTTAAATCGTGCTGAGATTAGCGTAATCAAGAGAGTTGCCTTAAAGGTTGTTGATAGCAGCGGTAAGGTGTTAGCCTCTGGTACATACGACAATGGCGATAGCGTGAAGGTAACTGGTATTCCGCCAATCAATGTACAGATCTCTTCAACTGACGCAGTTAAGATTTCATACATGGGCGGTCATATCTCTATGCCAGCAGGTAAGCAAGTTAAGTTCGACCTGCCAATGCGCTAACAGAAATAAAGCCATATATATGGCCTGTGATGACAAGCATCATTCAAAACATGGCTAATTCTTAGGCTTTGCTACTTGATGATGCTATGAGCTTTTTAAAGGGGTAACTGCAGAGCCTAGGGCTTTGTTGTTACCCCTTTTTGCTGCATAAAACCTAGATTTGTCGGTATGATTGAGCTTTTAGCGCAACTTTGCTGCATAGATTAATTTTGTGTAGTACATTATGAAGATTAAGCTTGGCCATTGCTTTGCTGTATTTGTGCAATGGTGCGGGCACATAGTTTTATTTTGCTGTACTCCAGATAAAGTAAAGAGGCAATGTCTTTACATTAAAGCTGGTAGGATAGGTAGGTTAGACCAAGACTAAAGCTGTATATGGTGCTTTGCTTGGTGCATTGGAACTACCTTATTGAGAGGAATATCAATGGAATGGCAGGCTCCTGAGATCAAGCGTCGTAAGTCACGTCAGATCAAGGTTGGTTCAGTACTTGTTGGCGGTGATGCTCCAATTTCAGTTCAGAGTATGACTTGCACTGAGACCTTAGATGTTGAGGCTACTGTAAAGCAGGTTAATGATCTTGCAGATGTTGGTGCAGATATCGTACGTGTATCTGTTCCTACACTACCTGCTGCCGAAGCTTTTAAGAGCATTTGTGCTCAATCTAAGGTTCCTGTCGTTGCAGATATTCACTTTGACTATCGTATTGCTATTGCTTGTGCCGAGAATGGTGCTGCAGCTTTACGTATCAATCCAGGCAATATCGGCTCACGTGAAAAAGTTGAGGCAGTGTGTCAGGCAGCTAAAGACCACGGTCTGCCAATTCGTGTGGGTGTAAATGCTGGCTCCTTAGATAAGGATCTGCTCGATAAGTATGGTTCTCCAACCCCTGATGCAATGGTTGAGGCTGCACTACGTTCAGCTGATATTCTGGAGAGCCACAACTTTAGAGATTACGCCTTCTCTGTAAAGGCATCCGAGCTTAACTTATGCGTCGCTGCTTATGAAAAGCTGGCTTCTGAGTGTGATGCTCCTCTGCACTTAGGTATTACTGAGGCTGGTGGTTTAACTGGCGGTACCGTACTTTCATCTATCGGTTTAGGCTTACTCTTATCTAAGGGTATTGGTGATACTCTGCGTGTTTCTTTAGCTGCCGACCCAATTGAAGAGGTTAAGGTAGGTTGGGCTATCTTAAAGAGCATGCACTTAAGAACACGTGGTATCAATGTGGTTGCTTGTCCAACTTGTTCACGTCGTGGTTTAGATGTAGTTGGTACTGTTAAGTCCTTAGAAGAGAAGCTCTCAGACATTCGTCAGCCTGTTAAGGTTGCTGTGATGGGCTGTATCGTTAACGGCCCAGGTGAGGCATTACGTGCTGATGTTGCTATCTGTGGCGGTAAGAATGGCATGTCCATGATCTACGAAAACGGCGAAATGATGGGGCGCATCAAGAACGAAGAGATCATCGATCGTTTAGAAAGCCGCGTCCGCGCCATCGCTGCCACCAAATAATTTAGATAGTTGCGCCCACAAATATTTTAGAAAGCTTGTTTACACGTACCACGTGATAAAGAGCTTGAGGCTGCCAAAAATCTAGCGAGCAACAAGCTCCCAAGGTTTGCTTGATGGTGGCGCAATGTAAACAATTGAAAACGGCATATCTTCTTAGCTTGAAGGTGTGCCGTTTTGCTTTTTGATGGTATGTAAACAAATATGAGGTGGTAGTTAGTCTGTGTTTTGAGGCTAGCTGATGCCTTAACTTATGTGGATTGAGGACAAATTGAGCTTATCTTTGCCGATTGTGTGAAATAGTGCTTGCAACGGGGCGTGTCTTTTCATAATCTTAACAGTTGCATTTTTTCGGCTAAGACTAAGTTATAGCTAAGCACAATCGCGTACAATAGCTGTTTACTGTGCAATGAGCAGGACTTGTTAGCAAATGCCTTGTTTAGTCAAAAGCGAGATATTTGCTAAAGGTTCTGTCGGTTTTAGAAGAATCAAGTTAAAGGATCGAGAGTAATGGCCCAGTCTATTCAGGCAATTCGCGGTATGAACGATCTGCTTCCTGAGGATACTTCCGTCTGGCAGCAGGTTGAGAAGGTCTTACGTGACACTACAGCCTCTTTTGGCTATAGCGAAGTACGTATGCCTATCGTTGAGCAGACCAATCTTTTCTGCCGTGCTATCGGTGAAGTGACCGATGTTGTAGAAAAGGAAATGTACACTTTCGAGGATCGTTCAGGTGATAGCTTATCACTGCGTCCTGAGGGTACAGCTGGTTGTGTGCGTGCTGCCTTAGAACACTCCTTGATCTACAATCAGGAGCAAAGACTGTGGTACATGGGCCCAATGTTCCGCCATGAGCGTCCACAAAAGGGTCGTTACCGTCAGTTCCATCAACTTGGCGTTGAAGTGTTTGGTTTAAATGGTCCAGACATCGATGCTGAGATCATTGCCCTTAGCAATGAGATTTGGCAAAAGTTAGGTATTAGCGAGCACTTATGTTTAGAGCTCAATACCTTGGGCAATGCCGAAGAACGCGCTGCTTACAAAGAGAACTTAGTTAAGTACTTAGAGGCTCACTTTGAGGATCTGGATGAGGATTCTAAGCGTCGTACTCACACCAACCCACTGCGTGTGTTAGACAGCAAGGATGAAAAGGTTCAAGAGATCTTAAAAGGCGCTCCATCCTTATACGACTTCTTAGGCGAAGAAAGCCGTAACCACTTTGAAACCTTACAAAAGCACCTGACCTCTTTAGGCATTAGCTTTAAGATTAACCCACGCTTAGTACGTGGTCTTGATTACTACAATCTGACCGTATTTGAGTGGACTACTACTGCTTTAGGTGCTCAGGGTACTGTTTGCGGCGGTGGTCGTTATGACGGCTTAGTCGAGCAGTTAGGTGGCAAGGCAACTAAGGCTGTTGGTTTTGGTTTAGGTTTAGAGCGTTTAGTGCTTCTCCTTACTACTTTAGAAAAAGTAGCACCTAAGCCACAAGTAGATGTATATGTTTGCGGTATGGGTGAAGAGGCTGAAGCTGAGCAATTACTCTTATGCCGTGACTTACGTGCAGCTTTACCAGGTGTAAAGATTATGAACCACTGCGGCGGCGGTAACTTTAAGAAGCTGTTAAAGCGTGCTGACAAGGTTCAAGCTAAGGTCGCTGTGATCTTTGGTGATGATGAGCTTAAGAACAACACCCTGTCAATTAAGGACATGGCAGCTCAAGATCAGCAGACTGTATCTCGCACTGATGCAGCTGCAGCTATTCAGGCTATCTTAAACAAGTAAGCACTCCATGGCAGCCACAAGGCAGCTTTAGGTTTTAATGCTTACTTAAACGAATAATTTGATTATGGCTTAGGCTAGTGTTGCTTAAGCCCAACTTACGGCAGAGCTTGTGTATAAGCTTAGCCGCAACTAAATGAGGTCAAGATGGATATCTTAACTGATGAGCATGAAAGAGAAGAGGCCGTCCGAAAGTGGTGGCATGAGCACTGGAAGTCAATTGCCTTAGGCGTCACTATTGCTCTTGCTGGTCTCGTGGGCGTACGTCAGTACCAGGCTTATCAGCTTTCTGAAGATCAGAAGACTGCCTATGAGGTTTATCAGCTGCAAAAGCAGATCTCCACTCAGGGCGTAAATGCAATGAGCAATGCTCAGGCATTTTTAGATCAGCACAAAGACGCTTTTGGTGCCATCTTAGCTTTAGATATGGCAAATGCTCAGATCAGCGCTAAGAACTACGTAGAAGCCGAAAAGTTTGCTTCATTTGCTGCAGCTAATGGTGGTGATCTTATCGCTCCTCAGGCCTCCATCATCAAGGCACGCCTCTTAACCCAAGATGGCAAGACTGATGAGGCTTTAAAGACTCTTGATAGCATCAAGTCAACTGCCTACAAGGCTGAGGTTGCAGAAACTCGTGGTGACATCTACATGTCATTAAACGATCGTGCTAATGCACGTACTGCATATCTTGATGCCATCAACACTAACAAGGCTGACAAGATTCAGATTAGCCCAATGTTACAGCTCAAGTTCGATAATGTAATTGTTGAGGGTGATACTCCTGCCTACAAGATCGTCGCAGAGCAGGCTAAGGAAATGTCAGCAGTTTCAGCTCAGTAATTGCTAAAGCCATAGGCCAAAGCGCTCAAGAGAGTAGCTTTATGAGACATGATTAGATCTCATGAGGCCTATGATTTTCAATTATGAGCGTGACACTATTGTTGATGTTAACTAGGCTACAATAGTGATTCTTTCATTTTCTTAGCTTAGGTACTGGCAAAGTAGTTGTCTTAGTCTACAAAAGGCTTAAAAGATAGGGCCAATACAGCTACAATACCTCATGCAAGCCTGAATTTTCGGAAGTTAATACCATGTTAAAGTTAAAACCAGCCTTTGCCTTAATGCTAGCTTTACCAGTTATCGTGGGTTGTTCTACTAATGACAACCGTTACGATCCTGTTGATGCTCCTGAAATCAAAAATCTGTTCAGCCTGGATGAGGTATGGTCTAGCTCAACTGGTGGTACTGGTGATTTCTATTCAGAGCTTACCGTAGCTTTCGATGCTAACAATGTCTACACTGCATCTCGCGATGGCGATGTAATGGCATTGACTTTAGATCGTGGCTCTAAGGTTTGGTCAGTTGACTTGGCTGACGAGGATGAGAACGATGAGCGTCGTTCTGCTCGTGTTTCTGGTGGTGTAGCTCTCGGCGGTGGCAAGATTGCTGTTGGCTCTGAAAACGGCTATGTCTATGTGCTCAATGCTAAAGATGGCTCTATTCTTTGGAAGCAGTACATTGAGGCTGAGGTAATTGCTCGTCCTGCTTTCTCTGCCTCTGGCGATAAGCTGTTTGTTTTAGATGCTCGTGGTAACTTTACTGCTTTTAATGCCTTAGATGGTTCTAAGCTGTGGGTTACTGGTGATGCTCCACAGGAGCTGCGCTTAAGAGCCCAGTCAAATCCATTAGTTGTTGGCGATGAGTATGTATTAGTTGGTACTTCCTCTGGCAAGGTCAACGTACTGCTGCAGTCTAATGGATCAACTGTAAATCAGGTTAATGTTGGTGAGTCTGTAGGCAAGACCGCTCTTGAGCGTATTGCCGATGTTTCCTCATCCCCACTTATCTTAGGCAACGTTCTGTACGCTACTTCTTTTTCAGGCGGTATGGTGCAGTACGATCTGTCTACCTTCAACTACATCATGCGTTTAGGCTATCAGTCTAGCCGTGATTTAGGTTATGACGAGCACTCCATCTTAGTAACTGCCGATGATGGTACTGTCTCTTGTATCAATCGTGCTGACAGCTCACAGCGTTGGGCTAATACCTCTTTAGGCTATCGTCAGGTAACCGCTCCAGTAGTTTTTGGCAACTACGCAGTGGTTGGCGATTATGAGGGTTATATTTACTTCCTCGACATGCAAGATGGCTCGATTGATTACATGGAGCAATCTGACAGCTCTGGTATTAGCGCTCAGCCAAAGGTACAAAACGGCAAGCTCTATGTAATGGCAAAGGACGGCTCCTTAAACGTTTACAGCTACACAGACCAAGCTCGTGCAAGTGCTGCTGTATCTGTTGAGCAGAGCAATGACATGTTAGCTGCAAGTGCTGCAGCTGGTCTGACCCTCAATCACCCTGGTGTTTACGATGGCGGTATTTACGCTCCATCTGGTGTAAGCCAGGAGGCTTTAGAGCAACGTCGTGCTGCTATTATTCGTGCTGTAGCTCAGCAAGAGGCTCAGATTGCAGCTCAAAGACGTGCAGCTGAAGAGGCTATGCGTGCTCGTGCTGAGTACGAGAAGCGTCGTGCTGCTTATGAAGAAGAGCGTCGTGAGCGCCTCTCTGGCTTCGGTATTGCTCAGGGTATCCGCTCCGATCTTGATGAGGCTGAAGATACTGCAAGTGAGAGTGCCGATACTGAGTACGTAGAGGAGAACAATACTGAGGCAACTACTGAGTCAACTACTAACGACTCAGAAGATGACAACACCAAGTCATCAGGCTTTGGTATCTACTAAAGTACTCAAGCTAAGGTCAAGAATGGCTAAGCTTTACTAAATTTAGTGCTCTGTTAGAGCCATAAAAACAGGCCTGTCTAGATTTTCTAGCCAGGCTTTGTTTTTTGTGATTTTGCTTGCAGTTCTAGACAATTGCGGGCAAAATACACCACAGATTTTGAGGCAGAGTTTCTGTCCAAAAATTTTAGATTCATAAGACGAGCATGGATACTTAAGCCTTGCATACTATTCACGTCTTTTGTTTCTAAAAGCTGGTACGCTTGTAGCGCATCAGTGCCATGAGATGTGTGACTGCAATTGTTGGTAAGACGGCTCATATCATCAACATAGGCAACCTTAAGCTAGGTTAATGTGCCTAGACTTGGAGCAATTAACAGTTTATGGGTAAGGGTTGCCATTTATTGGACGGCCACATTAAGGCCTTGATCCAAATGTGTCACGAGCAAAAACATTTCCTTTAACAGATGACCATGCAGCAAAAGAGTGTGCTAGCTGCCATGAGCTGCAATCAAGTCATCAAAACAGACCTCATCACAGTTAAGCCTTTGGATAGTGGGGATACCACAAGCTATAAAAAACAGTTAGGCAGTTTAAGAGCTAGGCCTTTACTAAAGCCATATTGAGATTCTTTGATCTTACAAGGAGCTTTGGTGGAGACGGTAAAAATGCTTATGTGCCTAGATAAGCTTGAGTGTCGGTCGTGAGGATGTTGTTTGCTTATTGTTAGGCCTAGTTATCCGGTCTTTACATACGTTATGAGCACTAGAGTTGCCATAAGACTCTATGTGCACGATGCTCATTGATCACAGCTTTGTAGCTTAAGGCCCATTTAGCTGCAGACCAATTGCCACAAGCTTTGTAGCTGCATGGCATTAGCTAAAGGGTAGTTGCCGCAAGCTTGTATAGCAGCAGGCTATATTAAGCGTCAAAGTGCTGAGCGTGTGTTGAAGGGAGCTTTTTCTCTTTAACACTAAATCATGGCGTAGGTTTAAGATCTGAACGGCAGAAGATAGCGCGGGTAGCGCGGTCTTACTGTTGCAAAACCAGGTTGTATCGCGATAGGTCTAATGAAGATCATGGCTTTGTTTAGCTTAAGTTAGCTAAAGATCGTGCATGAGCTCGTAGATCAAGGAATTGCAAATGAAGGTAGTAGCCTTAGTAGGTTGCCCAAATGTGGGTAAGTCTACACTGTTCAATCGTTTAACTAAGACCCGTGATGCCTTAGTGGCAGATTTTCCAGGTCTTACTCGTGATCGTAAGTATGGCCGCGCTCTGTACGATGGCCGTGAGTACATTGTTATTGATACTGGTGGTATTGCTGAGGATGCAGAGCAGCCATCAGATTTAACCAATCGCATGACCTCTCAGGCTCTTTTAGCTATTGATGAGTGCGATCTCGTCTTATTCATGGTGGATGCCCGTGCTGGCATCATGCCAGGCGACTATTCAGTTGCTGACTACATTCGTAAGTCAGGTAAGCCATGTGCCGTTGTTGCAAATAAGATCGACGGTATGGATCCTGATATCGCTGGTACTGACTTCTATGCCTTAGGTTTAGGTGAAGTATTCCAGACTGCTGTTGTGCATGGTCGTGGCGTTAATATTCTGCTTGAGGAAGTAGTTGCTCCAGTTTTACGTGAAGAAGGCCCTCTTGATAGCGACATCATTGAAGATGAAGACGATGATGATTCTGAGTGGGAAACTGGCTTTGAGTTCTTAGAGAATGTTCCAGTAGATAGAACTGGTGGTGGCTTTGACTGGCACGCTTTCCGTGAGGCACAACGCGCTCATGCTAAGGGCGAGCACTCTGAAGAAGAGCTTAAGGCTGCTGAGCAGAGCACTAAGACTCCATTTGCTGACCTGCCAATTAAGTTTGCTTTAGTAGGCAAGCCAAACGTAGGTAAGTCAACTCTGACTAACCGTATGCTTGGTGAAGAGCGTGTGGTTGTGGCTGATATGCCAGGTACCACCCGTGACTCTATCTACATTCCTTTAGAGCGTGAAGATCAGAAGTACATTGTTATCGATACTGCTGGTGTACGTAAGCGTCGTAAGGTAAATGAAGCCGTTGAGAAGTTCTCTATCGTTAAGACTCTTAAGGCTATTGAAGACTGTAACGTAGCTATCTTAGTTATCGATGCTCGCGAGCATATTACTGATCAAGATCTGTCACTGCTCAGCTTCATTATCGACTCTGGCCGTTCTTTAGTTATTGCAGTTAACAAGTGGGATGGTCTCACTCAAGAATACAAAGACGAGATCAAGGCTGAACTCGATCAGCGCTTAGGCTTCGTTGACTTTGCCCGCGTTCACTTTATCTCTGCTCTGCACGGTACTGGTGTTGGCAATCTCTTTGAGTCCATCTTAGAGGCCTATGAGTCTGCTACTCGTCGTAACAGCTCTTCAATGCTGAACCGCATTCTCTCTGCTGCAACTCAAGAGCATGAGCCTCCTGTATCTGGTGGCCGTCGTATTAAGCTTAAGTATGCTCACGCTGGTGGCTATAACCCACCTCGAATCATCATCCACGGCAATAAGGTATCTAAGATGCCTGATAGCTATAAGCGCTATCTCATCAACTGCTACCGTAAGTCACTCAAGATCATGGGTACCCCAGTGTTGCTTGAGTTTAAAGAGGGTGATAACCCATACGCAAACGAGAAGCCAGCACAAAAGCGCTTAACTCAGTCTAAGATCAGAGCTGATAAGCGTAAGGCAGAGACCGAGCGTCGTTATGCTCGTGCTGCTCAAAAGGCTGAGCGTGCTCAAAATCGTGAGATCGCTGAGGCTAAGCGTACTGGTGCAGGTTTAGTGCTCAAAAAGCGTCCAAAGGCATCTGCAGTATCCAATGCTCCAAGCAAGGGTCAAGGCAAGCCAAAGAACGCCGGCAAGAAAGGCGGCAAGAAGTAATTCTTAGCCCATAAGCACAATGCTCATAGGCATGCACTCAAAGCACAACACTTAGATGTATACACTCAGTGCAGCGTAGCTAAATAGCTAGCCCATTTATGTTCAAAGCCGTCTGGTTCTTAGTTTTGATCCAGGCGGCTTTGTTGTATATATCTAGTCATGAAAAACGCCTTTAGGGATCTGGACTTTATTTGTGTAAAGTACAGTATGTAAAAATGGGTGCTTTTTGTCAGAAGTGGCTGATTTGTGGGATTAATTAGATATGGCTATTCGGTAAATGTTTCACTAGCATTTTGCATTGCTGCATCAATTACGCATCATAAGATGGCAAGTGTCGAATCTTTGCCCTCACTGCTGTTTTTATTACCCAAAAGTTGCGCAAACTGTGATATTCATCGGCTTTTGTAGCTATGATGCTCTAATTTTCATATTACTTAATGCAGTTTTGTAATATTGTATAGCATCCTTTATCACCAAGGTGGGGCATGAATACTACCAAAGCGCAACAACTGGTATTTATTTGTGCACACTATTTAGTGATGGCTTAAGTTTTTGCTATCCTTATCAGGGTTCATTCTAGTTTTCATAATTAAACTAACTAGGATGCAACTGAGCAAACCTCACGGAGTAAGTTAAATTCTCTAGAACTATTTTAGAGATTATGTTTAGTGTTAGTATGGTAAGGGCTTTGTTTGAAAAGACATGCTCTACTCATACCCTGTTACAGTCAGTAGTTATCTACTTATGATGTGCCAAGCATTGAACTTAGAGCTACTGAGTTGTGTTTTAGCATAATGTATCAGGTACACTTAAAGGCTTATGCCTTGTAATTATTTAGTTAAGATCAAGAATAATTAAGTTAGTCGTCGGCTAAAGCGAGCTTCTCTTGCTTCTTAATGACCTGCATAGGTTTTTAGAGTAGTTGTTTGCATGTTTATTTTTTTTGCTTTGGCCTAATGCAGATATATGTCTGCTTTACCGCTTACTTATGGTGACTTTAGATGTTCTAAAGTAGTTGGGTATAGCGGTGTGCCTTTGTTGATTTGTACTGACTAATTCGGTACCACAGGATTGAAACGCAAAATGGACGCTAAAGTAACTGATAACCATGAGTTATCTCCTTCTGAAGTTACGAAAGTAGAAGAATTAGATGGCGAGGTTGTGAAGCCAAAGCGCACACGTCGCACTAAGGCTCAGATTGAGGCAGATAATGCTGCAGCTCTAGCCGCTAAAGAAAATGGTGCTGAGGCTGAAAAGCCAAAGCGCACTCGTCGTACCAAGGCGCAGATCGAAGCAGATAATGCTGCCAAAGCTGCTGCTCTCGAGGCTTGTCCAGATTCAGAGGAAGAAAAGCCAAAGCGTACCCGCCGCACTAAAGCCCAGATTGAAGCAGACTCTCAGATCCAAGAGGCTAAGCCAAAGCGTACTCGTCGTACTAAAGCTCAGATTGAGGCTGATAAAGCTGCCGAGGCTGCTGAAAAAGGAGTGCAGCTTGATCTCCTCATGCAGCTTGCTAAGCAGGCTCAAGAGTCTGGTCAATTAGATCCTACTGCTGTTGCAGCTTTAACTAATGCCCTTTCTCAAAACAAGGAAAAGGCAGAGATTGAGAGCTCTGACGATGCTTGTGATGATGAAGTCTCATTAGATAGTCAAGAGACTGCAGACACTCAGGAAAGTGCATCAGATAATGACACCACTGCAGCTGAGAAAATGAATGCTGATGCAGCTGACAGCGAAAGCAAGGCAGCTGACGGCGAGTCTAAGGCAGCTGATGGCGCGAGCAAGACTGCTAATGCTGCTGATGCAGCTGACGGCGAGGGTAAGGCAGCTGATGGCGAGAGCAAGGCTGCTGATGGCGAAGAACAGCCACAGCCAGAAAAGAAGTTCTCTTGGCGCGATTTACGTCCTGTCTTAACCGAAGAAGAGCGTGCCGAGCGTCGAGCCCGTGTTGAGGCTGAGCGTAAGGCTGGTGAAGAGCGCCGTATGCGCGATAAAGAAGAGCGCATAAAGTTCTTAAATTTCTTAGCTTTAGCTTTCCCAAAGGCAATCTTTATTGATCGTAATGAACGTGTACCACTTAAGATCGGTATCGCCCAGGATATCTTAAAGCGTCTTGAGGGTATGGATGCTCAGTACAAGTTCTTTGATAAGCAGCGTTATAAGATTCTGCATAACTACTGTCACTCTTTACCATACCTTGAGAGAGTTGCTGAAGGTGTTACCCGTATCGACTTAGACGGTAACCCAGCAGGCGAGATCGAACCAGAACACCGTGAGAATGCTAAAGAAGAGATCGTGCGCATTCGTAAGCAGATTGATGCTGCAGTAAACCGCGCTAAGAACAATAACAACGGTCAAAACAAGCGCTTCTTCAAGGGTACTGGTAATAACAACGGTAGACCAAATAACAACAACCGTCGCTTCAATAACGGTCAGCCTAACAATAACCAGGGTTACCAAAATCGTGGCAACTACCAAGGCAACAGTGGTTACAACAATCAGGCTAATGGTGGTTACAACAATCAAGGCAATCGCGGCAATTACCAGAACCGCTATCAGAACGGTAATAACTACAACTCCCAAGGTAATTACAACTCTCAGGGAAATTACCAGCCACGCCGTTATAACAACAATGGTAATCAGGGCAATTATCAGCAGACTGGTTATCAAGGTAGACTTGGTGCTTTCAATGGCCAGAGCAACTACCAAGATCGTGGTAATTACCAAAATCGTTACCAGAACAACGGCAACAGCTATAACAACAACTCCCAGGGTAATTATCAGCAAAATAACTACCGTGGCTCAAATGGTGGCTACCGTAACAACCAGGGTTATAACGGAGCTACTACTGCTTATCAGCAGAATGGCTACAACAATAACTACAATTCAAACGGCAATGACACTGGTGGCTATCGCAATCGCTACCAGGATAATAACGACAATCGTGGTAATCAGGCTACTCCTAGCACTACAGTTACTAAGCGTCGTGTCTATACCGTCAAAAAGAATGATCAGTAAGGTTTAAGCAGATTAAACGATCCACATCTTTTAGCTGCTTGCTTTAATTAAAAAAGCCTCTGTGATCGCCATGATCTCAGAGGCTTTTTTCAGACCCGAACTAGCAAATTACCCACAAAAAAGGCCTCAAACGCTAATGCGCTGAGGCCTTTTTTTTGTCGCAAGCACTAAGCTGTAGCACGATCTTTTAGCATCTATGATCTGCATGCGTCAGCAACGCTTTGCGTGGCGAGCTTACTAGCCGCCATGCGTGTATGCAGGCAGGCACGCATGGCATCTAGTAAGATCTTATGTTGTTGAGTGCTTATTCGTAACGCTTAACGAACTTACGGGTTGGGTATTTGTCAGTATCAGCCTGAGTTACATAAGGCTTACGTGGGTCAAGCTTATGTGCATGGCACTTACCGTGGTTGTAGCCAACTAAGCCCTTTAAGTGAACTTGGTGATCTTCAGCAAGGTAGTCAGGCATGAAGCGATAGAGCTTCATAGCATCTTCGATGAAGTAGACGATGAACTGAATTTGCTGATCAGCAAGATCTAATGCTAACTGCTCGTTCTTTACGAGGTAAACAGTACGCATTACCATCGCAAACATACCAGCAAGTGAGCCGTCAAAGAAGTCTGCAATATAGTAGTCACGAGTCTCGTGAATCTTATTGAGCATCTCAGAAACGCTCTGCAGCATGAAGACGTAATCGATACGAGTCTTAGGACGCTCTTCTTTAGTCAGCAGCTTGATGATGATGTGACAGATGTAATCGAAGGTATCGTTGTCAATAAGGCTCTTGTCTTGCTCTTCAGTAAGCTCAATGGCAAAGGTCTTCTCTTCGTCCATGAAGCGTACAAACTCATCACGGTCAAAGTCAGGCAGCGCAAGCCACTTCTCTAAGAGATCTTCGCTGTGGACTGGCTCTACTTCCTTTAAGGCAGCACCATCAGAGCAGTTGAAGTAGTTAAGCTTGTTATTAGCCTTAGCGTTACGGATGATAACTTCCATGTAACGAGCTGAGAGCTTGTACAGGTAGTCAGAGTAAACCACACCACCAAAGTTACCCTCAAGGGAGTAAACAAGACGCTTGTAGCTTGGTACAGGATCATCACTGTCACTACTTTCACGGTTGTAGAAGAGGTTCTCATCAGGGTGAGTTTTTAAGTCTTCACGCTTAGTGCCGTTATCAACACCAAATAAGTAAATGTTCTTAAAGCCAAACTGAGTTGCTGCAGCTACACCTAAGTTACCCACTAATGGGTTCATTAAGGAGATAGGCATAACCTCACGCCACTGATCGTAAATCTTACCTGCAGCCAGCCAGAAGAAGGTCTCATCACCCTTACCAAATACGGCAGTGTGATCGAAGAACTTAACTACCTCAGGGTGAATAACGTCACCAGTAACTAAGATGAGATCCTTTAAGAACTCACGATCTGGGATGAGGCTTAAGTGCTCAGATACAATACGTAAACGCTCAGTTGCACCATAGAAAGTAGGGCGAATACCTGCGTTATACAAGGTCTCAACAGCAGTACCGCAAGCTAAAATAATAACCTTATCCTGAATCTTACGTAAGAAAGGCAGATCATGAGATAAGGATGGACCATTTGCAACCACCACAAAAGGTGTGTCCTCTTGCCACTTCTTAGGGAAGTCGACGTTGCGCTTAACGAAGTGAACATGGTTGTGCAGGTGGCTAATGCCATGAGCAACCGCAAAGAGGTGATCGTCATAGAAGCCTAAGGTTGCATAAGCACGCTCGTAGTCTTCAACGATACGATCGGAGATCTCGTTAATCTCCTTAGAGCGGTAGTGAACCATTGACCACATATAGCAAGCGAGCATACGGCCATGGCGCTGATAGTAGTTGTTAAGATCCTCAAACACCTCTTCTTTAGTCTGACCAACCATCAGGTAAATACCACGGTTGTTTTCATTTAAGTAATTTAAGAGGTTTGCCCAGTCAAAGGCGTGTAATGAGGCAAAGAACAGATCGATATTAGGCTCGATAAGTACGAGGTTACCAATATCAACCTTCTCATAGAGATGGCCTAAGTGATAGCCCAAGCCGCAGCCTACGATAATACAGATAGGGCATGAGCCAGTAACTGATGGATTATTAACGTTAGGAATGTGCTGCTTATTAAAATCCACCATGTGGTTTAAGTAACGGTGGTGGATCTGGCCTAATTGCTCAGCGTCTAAGCCGTAGTTTAACTGTCTAAAAGGAGAGCGCTCTAAAACGAGATCTACCTGAGAGTTACACAGTTCAACTGGATCATAAACTTTGTAGAAGAACTCGCCACGTGCAGGGAAGTACAGATTAGGCACACCATTAGAGGTACACATGAACTCTAAAGGCTCACTTGGGCGGAAGTTCTTAAACTGCTCATAGATGTCCGGCATGAACTTCTTAAATGCTTGCATGTTATTGTCAAAACGTGCAATCAGCATTTCGGTCATGGCTTTTTGCAGCTCGATGAGCTGATAGACATGATCTTTTAAGAAGCTCTCGTCCATCTGAGTTACGTGCTTGGACATTTCATCAAGATCAGATGGGTCAAAGCCAAGCTCCTGCTTGAACTCATTAGCAACTTCTTCGCGAGTCTTCAGCTGTGCGTCAATCGCAGAAGGAGCAGCATTATCGTCGATGTTCTCCCATGCCTTAGGTGGCTCACTGTACTCAGTGGTACCGTTGCTAGCAGTTGGCTCTATTTCCTTAACCATAAAAATGTCCTTTTAGCCACTAGTTATCTTAGAAGCTACATAATCGAAAGGGGCAACAGCAAAATGTCCTGTGTTGCAGTGGCATTTTGCTCTCGCACCTGAGTTAGTTTTAACGATGCAATCATTAATAGTAAGCTTAACGCTCTAATTTAAGCCTTATGAGGCTATATGATTACTTGTCAGCGTCCTATTTATGCAAGATTCACGCTAATAATGAGAATTATGACAAGGTAGCTCTCATTGCCAATAGTAAAACGGCGTATATAAGCGCTTTATAGATACTAAAAATTTTGTAACTAGGACTAGGGATAACCAAAATTTTGCTGTACTGATATCTTTAAAGCCAAAATCACCGTCAATAAGTTAGTGGCGAGCCTGACAATTACTCCATCGCACAGATCATGGATGGTAGGGTAATTAAACTGCCCAAAAAGCAAAGCCCCGCTGCTGACAAGAGAAGCGGGGCTTTAAATAAGCTTGTAGCTTTCAAGGCTTATGAGCCTTAGAGTCTTGGCTAGTTAATTCTTATTCGAAAATTGACTTAGGCTTGCCGTAGCCATCAACTTGGGAGTACTGATTCTTGCCCTTGCTGCCCTTTTGGAACTTGTAGAGCTCTTGACGTACACGCTTGAACTCATCGTCAAGAAGATCACGCTGTTCTACTGTAACTTCAAGCAGAGACTTTAAGTACTCATTAAGCTCGGTCTTATCTTCAATGGTCTGAGCAAGATCGTTTAAACGACGGAAGAGAGCAACCTTATCCTGAGTTAAAGCTGCTGCAGTATCAAAGTCTTCAGCCTCGAGCGCATCAGCAATAGCATCCTCGTTATCATCAATTTCTCTTGCAAGATCAAGCAGTTCCTGGTTCATACTGTCCCCTTTGTGATATGAAAGCCAAGCGCGTCATAAACCATATGCAAATAAGCATAGGTCTACTTTAATCCACGCTTAGTGGATGCCAAATATTCTAGTTAAAAGCTAGCCCATCTTATGGTTAGCAGAGCTTGTATTAATGTGCATGGAGCTAATGGCCACATGCTTTGAAGCTGACAACAAAAAGCCGGCTTATGCCGGCTTTAGATGAAGTCTATCTAGCTTAAAAGGGCATTAGCCTTTTGTGCTAGTGAGTAAATATTAGACTGAGCCGTCGATGATCTTATTTGCAGGATCGTAGTTATGCTGGAAGTGATCCTGATCGCTACGCATCTTAGCCTGTGCCTCCTTGATAGAAGCAAGAGGAATCTTGTCCCATGCCTCCTTAATTGGCATGAAGGCCTTGAGTGCATCATCGATTGGATCCTCGCTAACCTGAATAGAAGCATCAGCAAGCTTATCTAACATGAAGTCATAGATAAGAGCTAAATTTCTTGCAATTTCAGGAGCGTGGGTAGGATCAAGAGTGTCCTTAAGGTGCTGAATAATGGCAGTAGCTGAGGCAATCTTCTTTGCCTTCTCTTCTAAATCACCACGTGCAATCGCACCCTTAGCTTGGCCCAGGCGTTCAAAGACACCATTGAATAATGCCTTTGTAATAGTGTAAGGATCAGCAACAGCAAGTTCAGCGTTAACTGAGGCCTTGCGGTACTCCTTCATCATATCCTGAGGTTTTGTAATAAACATTATCTCTCTACTCCTGCACAAGCAAAGGCAAAAAGCAAAAAAACTGTGTAGTTATAACTTACCATTATATAGCATTTCGTAAGCTAGCACTGATGCTTTTTTCTCACTTGCTCTGGCAAATCCTTGCAAGCATAACAGCCATGTTTAACTCATAGCCGCGATGTATAGTTTAGATCGGACTTAGTGACCTAAGATAGATATATTGCACGCAACATGCCATGCACATAAAAGAAACATTAAGCGGATAAAACCTGATAAATATGCTGTTTATGGATGGGTTGTGGCTGCTTGTGGTGCGGAATTCTTTTGCCGCTAGGCATACTTGAGCTTTTGAACTGGCAAAAGTTTGCGTTAGCAAACGCCATCGCAGAGTGTACTTTGTCTAGCCTTTGTTTGCGTGCTATGGATACAAAAAACGCAGCCTAGGCTGCGTCTTAAGTGGCTCATAAACGTAGTTGCTTTAATGCTGAGCCTATCAAGAGATCTAACCTTAAGAATTATAAAATGTTCTCTTGTAAGAAGAATGATAAACGGCGGTGATGAGCTACACGACGAATATTCTTAAACTGTAAACGGCGACGATGTGAACGGCGAATAGATGAACGGTGGCCTTTGAGGTGAGCTGAACGTCTCATAATAAAAACTTTCCTATCTTGAGTGGCTACATCAAGAGTAGTACATGAACTTGATTGTCTAACACGATCTTTAGCTAGGTACGTACTTACCGCCAAGTAGCAAGGTTTAGCTTTTGAGCTTTTCTACTTAGCTTTAGCGCGGCATTTTAGGAAGACCTGTCTAAATGCAGCTTAAGCTAGCACCTGTGTAAGCTTGTCTCTTAGCCCTTAACTAAGCTTTTGTGTGCCTTTAACTAAGCTTGTCTGTTCTTTTGCACTTGTAGTGCTTAACGGAAAACACGGCTATAGACGTAGATCTATAGTTCTCAAATACTTATATCTGATGAGCCCGAATGCCAAATCATGGCTGACATTGAATCATTTGGGTCACGTGCATTATAGACCTCCATTGTTAGCGCAAGATTAGGATTTGAGTAGCTTTTGTGTTATGCATCATGAAATTTATGTTTGCCTAAGCCCGTTTGATGCACTTTTGAGCAAGATTATCGCTAAAAATACCAAACAAGAGCAAAAACTTACTAATCAACAAGTGTAAGTTTGATTGGCTTAGTTTGCGGAACTCATTTTTATCAAAAACACGGTGTACATTGCCTTTTAGGCAGTCTTAAACGGCTGGTTAAGGTGCAAATCTGTGACGGATGTGGGATTTATGGGGATGATCTTCAAATTTCTGTTAAAATGGGGCAGCTTTTGTTTGTGTAGCCTATTTGCGGGAATTTACAAGAATGGATATTTTACGCGGCTCTTCAGCTTTATCAGATTACAAGATCGATAAGCTGATCCTCTCACTGTCTCAAGCTGGTGTAGAGGTTTCCAGCATTTCTACTGCTTTCATGCATTTGATTGACTGTGCTGAACCGCTTACAGATGCTCAAAAGGATGTCTTAGCTAAGATCCTTACCTACGGCCCAGTTGATACTGCTCACGAGGACAAGGGTGAGCTTTTCTTAGTTGTACCACGTATCGGTACCATCTCTCCTTGGGCTACTAAGGCCACCGATATTGCTCACAACTGTGGTTTAAATGGCATTCATCGCATTGAGCGCGGTGAGGCCTTCTACATTTGCGCAAAAGACGGTAACGCCTTTACTCCAGAGCAAAAGAAGATCATTTCTTCAATGATCTGCGATCGCATGGTACAGACTGTTCTGTACTCCTTTGACGATGCTAAGGCTCTGTTCTCCGCACAAAGCCCTGCTCCATTTAAGACTGTTGCACTGACTAGTGGTGGCAAGGCTGCACTTGAAAAGGCTAACGTTGATTTAGGTTTAGCTCTGTCAGCCGATGAGATCGACTACCTTGTTGATGCATTTAAGAACTTAGGCCGTGATCCTTCTGATATCGAACTGTACATGTTCGCTCAGATGAACTCCGAGCACTGCCGTCACAAGGTCTTCAACGCTAAGTGGGAAATCGACGGCGTTGAGCAGGATAAGTCTTTATTTGGCATGGTGCGCAACACCTTTGAGGCCACTCCAGATTATGTGTTATCAGCTTACCGCGATAACGCAGCTGTTATGGAAGGTTCTAAGGCTGGTCGTTTCTATGCTGAAAATGGTTCCCGTGAGTGGGCATTCCATCAAGAAGACATGCCGATCTTAATGAAGGTAGAAACCCACAATCACCCAACTGCGATCTCTCCATTCCCTGGTGCAGCAACTGGCTCAGGCGGTGAAATTCGTGACGAGGGTGCAACTGGTGTAGGTTCTAAGCCAAAGGCTGGTCTGTGTGGCTTTACCGTATCCAATCTTAAGATCCCTGGCTATCTGCAGCCTTGGGAGCATGATTTTGGCAAGCCATCTCGTATTGCCTCTGCTCTGGACATCATGATCGAAGGTCCATTAGGCGCAGCATCATTTAACAACGAGTTTGGTCGACCAAACTTAACTGGCTACTTCCGTACTTACGAAGAGCAGGTTTCAAGCTTCAACGGCACTGAAATCCGTGGCTACCACAAGCCAATTATGCTTGCTGGCGGTTGGGGTAACATTCGTCGTGAGCACATCCAAAAAGATCACATCAACCCAGGTGCTAAGCTCATCGTTTTAGGCGGCCCTGCAATGGATATCGGTCTTGGCGGTGGTGCAGCTTCCTCTATGAACTCAGGTCAGTCCTCAGAGGAGCTCGACTTTGCATCTGTACAGCGTGGTAACCCAGAAATGCAGCGTCGCTGCCAAGAGGTTATCGATTCATGCTGGCAGTTAGGTGCTGATAATCCAATTATGTTCATCCACGATGTTGGTGCAGGCGGCTTATCTAATGCAATGCCTGAGTTAGTATCCGACGGTGGTGTAGGCGGTCGTTTCGAGCTTAGAGCTATTCCAAACGACGAGCCAGGCATGTCTCCTCTGCAGATCTGGTGTAACGAGTCTCAAGAGCGTTACGTATTAGCTGTAGATCCAGACAAGTTCCCTGTATTTGAGGCATTCTGTAAGCGCGAGCGTGCTCAGTTTGCTGTTATTGGTGTGGCTACCGAAGAGCGCCGTGTAGTACTTCACGATGAGCACTTTGATAACTGCCCAATCGACTTACCTTTAGATATCCTCTTAGGTAAGCCACCTCGTATGTTTAAGAAGGTTGAGCATGCTCAGCACAACAGCCCAGAGTTCGATGCTACTGGCATTTGCCCATGTGAGGCTGCCGAGCGCGTCTTAGCTCTGCCAGCAGTTGCTGAGAAGACCTTCCTTATCACCATTGGTGACCGTTCTGTTACTGGCTTAGTTGCTCGTGATCAGATGGTTGGCCCATGGCAGGTTCCTGTTGCTGACGTAGCTGTTACCGCTGCTTCGTACGATTCATACAATGGTGAGGCTTGTGCTGTAGGCGAGCGTACTCCAGTTGCTCTGCTTGATCACAAGGCATCAGTTCGTTTAGCTGTTGGTGAGTCTTTAACCAACTTAGCTGCTGCTTATATCGGTGAGTTAAACCGCGTTAAGTTATCTGCTAACTGGATGGCTGCAAATGGTCACCCAGGCGAGGATGCAGGTCTGTTTGACGCCGTTAAGACCTTAGGTATGGAGATTTGCCCTGAGCTTGGCATTACCGTACCAGTAGGCAAGGACTCTATGTCCATGAAGACCTCATGGGAAGAGGACGGTGTTAAGCGCGATGTTATCGCTCCTATGTCCCTCATCATTACCTCCTTTGCTCGTGCTGAGGATGTACGCAAGACCTTAACTCCACAGTTAAGAACCGATAAGGGCGACACCGATTTAATCTACATTGATTTAGGTGAGCGTAAGGGCCGCTTAGGTGCATCTGCTTTATCTCAGGTTTACAGACAGCTTGGTAACAAGCCGGCTGACCTTGAAAATGCATCTCGCTTAAAGGGTCTGTTCGATGCAATTCAGTTCTTAAACAAGTCTGATCTCATCTTGGCTTACCACGACATTTCAGACGGTGGTTTATTCACTGCTGTTGCTGAGATGGCTTTTGCTGGTCACACTGGTGTATCCGTAACCTTAGATCAGCTCAACCAAGATAACTTAAGCGCTCTGTTCTCTGAAGAGCTTGGTGCTGTTATCCAGGTTAAGCGTGAGGACAAGGAGAAGGTTCTCAACATTCTCTCTGGTCACGGTCTGGCTAACATCAGCTTCGTTATTGGTACCTTACGTGACGACGACCGTATCGTCTTCACTCGTGACGGTAAGGATGTTATTAACAACACCCGTACTCACTACCGTACCATTTGGGGCACCACTACTTATCACATGCAGTCTCTGCGTGATAACCCAGTTTGCGCTAAAGAAGAGTTTGAAGACAAGGCTGACGAGAAGGATCCAGGCTTATTCTTCAACCTTACCTTCGATAACGAAGAAGACGTTGCAGCTCCATTCATCAATAAGGGTGCTTCTCCAAAGGTTGCTATCTTACGTGAGCAGGGCGTTAACTCCCAAGCTGAAATGGCACACGCTTTCTACCGTGCTGGCTTTAACGCAGTTGACGTACACATGTCCCAGATCTTAGATGGCTCAGTTAAGCTTTCTGATTTCATGGGCTTTGCAGCTTGCGGTGGCTTCTCTTACGGTGACGTATTAGGTGCTGGTGAGGGTTGGGCTAAGTCTATCTTATTCAACGAGCGTGCAAAGACTGAGTTTGCTCAGTTCTTCGATCGTAACAACACCTTTGCTTTAGGCGTATGTAATGGCTGTCAGATGATGTCTACCTTACGTGACATCATTCCAGGTGCTTCTTTATGGCCTCGCTTCGTAACCAACAAGTCTGAGCGCTTTGAGGCTCGCTTTGTTCAGGTTGAGGTACAAAAGAGCCCATCTATCTTCTATCAAGGTATGGAAGGCTCTTGCATGCCAATCGTGGTTTCACACGGTGAGGGTCGTGCTGAGTTCAAGGATGAGTCACACGTTAAGGCTTTAGAGGATGCTAATTTAGTAGCACTACGTTACATCGATCACTACGGTAAGATCGCACAGCGTTACCCATTAAATCCTAACGGCTCACCAAACGGTATTACCTCTGTAACTACCGCTGACGGTCGCTTCACTATTATGATGCCGCACCCAGAGCGTGTAGTACGTACCGTTGCTAACTCTTACCACCCAGACAACATGGGTGACTTTAGCCCATGGATGCGTCTGTTCCGCAACGCACGTCGTTACATCGGCTAATAGCTACACATTAAGCTCAATCAAGGTAAGGCGATCTTATAATTCGCCTTATCTAAAAGGCTCTCCAAGCTCACGCTGCGAGGGCCTTTTTTAATTCCACCACATTCATTTAAGCCCAGACTTATCAACCCCACGCACTACCCTCATCATTCATACATGCCATCTCATCTACAAAGCATTGATCCCATTACCCGTGTTCTAAAAAGATCGCAGATCGCGATCGTCAACTGTGACTAAAGACAATGCCGTGATCTTTACTAAAAAAGATCGCAGATCGCGATAGTCAACTTTTAGTAACGGCAATACCGTGATCTTTACTAAAAAGATCGCAGATTGCGATCGTCACCTTTTAGTGCCAACAATGCTGTGATTTTTACTAAAAAGATCGCAGATCGCGTTCGTTACCTTTTAGTAACGGCAATGCCGTGATCTATACGGAAAGATCGCAGATCACAATGTCTAACTGTCTAAAATGCAATGCCGTGATCTTTACGAAAAGATCGCTGATTCTGATCTTCAATCTTTTGATTGGAGGTTGTGGTAGGTTTTGTTGGCGATCGTGAAGAAAGATCTTAAGTTCGCGATCTTAACTTTTTATCTATGTTAGGTATTAATGATCGATGGTAAGAGTGGTTCTTGCTGCTTTTTGAGGGAGGGGATAGGGTATTTTTTTACTTAAACGCTACAAAGAACATGGTGATGTTGCCTAGGTAGTGGCATAATTGTGTAGCTGCGGCCGATATGTTGCAAGTATGAGGCTGCTCGATTTTTTTACCCTTGCTAAGTGGTGTTGGTTAATGAGTACGATTCCTAATTCTCAAAGCGACGTTGAGCTGATGAGTGAAGTTTTGCAAAAGACTCCTTCAGCAATCATGGTCATCGATGAGGGTGGAATCATTAGAAAAGCCAATCCAGCAGCTCTGTCTTTGCTCAATGAGTCCTATCTTGAGGGTCGTAAATGGGTTGAGGTGATCTCAACTGTATTCCGTCCACGTAATGATGATGGTCATGAGATCTCTACTCGTGATGGACGACGTTGTCAGGTAGTAACTGTACCGCTGCATTCAGGCCACTTAATTCAAGTTACCGATCTTACAGAAACCCGCCTATTGCAAGACAAGCTCTCGCATATGGAGCGTTTGTCATCGCTTGGACGTATGGCAGCATCGCTTGCCCATCAGATTCGTACTCCACTATCAGCAGCTATTTTGTATGCAGCTAACTTAGGAAATGCCAATCTACAAGAGTCTGCTCGTAAGCGTTTCCAAGAAAAACTCATGAGCCGTCTTGAGGCTTTAGAAGCTCAAGTAAGTGACATTTTGATGTTTGCTCGCTCTAATGAGCAAACTGCTAAGCTTACTGATGCTACTAGTGTGGCTGATCAAGCAGCTAATAATGTCACAGCTGTACTTACTAAGGGTGAGGCGCGTTTAGATGTTCAGATTGAAGATGAGGGTCTGGAGATCATGTGTAACGCCACCGCTTTAACTGGCGCGATTAGTAATCTGATTGCTAATGCAGTTGAGGCTGGTGGTCATAACATCATTTTAAATTTAAGTAAGGATGGCGATCGCGCTGTTTTTGCTGTGGCCAATGACGGTCCAAGAATTCCAGAAGAACTCAAAGAGAAGATCTTCGAGCCTTTCTATACCTCTAAGCCATCTGGCACTGGTTTAGGTCTAGCTGTTGTCACTGCAGTGACTAAAGTGCATCAGGGTATTTTGCGCCTTGATTCTTGGGATAATACTTTTGCGACAGTCTTTGAGATCTCTATTCCTCTGCACAAGGCAACAGAAGAAGACTCAGCTCAGCAAATTGCTGCAGTAACCAACGCTACTACGCACACTCATAGTCAAGCTAGCTCCAATAATACTTTAGCTCATGATGGCGCTGCATCTGCAGCTTTAGGTGCTGGTACATTAAGTGGCCAAGCTCCATCAAGCGCCCAAGCATCAGCAGCCTCAGCTGTATCCGCGCCAATGGCTACATCATCAGTTGCGCCATCAGCAGCTACTTCTACACAATCGGCATCGGCTGCTACCTCTGCAACTGAACTGTTACGTGCGACATCGAAAGGGGCACATAAGAGTGCCGCTGAAAATCAAAGTAATGCAAGTGTAATGGGCTCTAACGATACCAAGGCAGCACGTTCAATCTTAACTGAGAGTGCCCACGGTAATAATCGTATTAGTGAGACAGCTATTGGTACTGGCTCTATTGATGTGGGAGTTAATGCATTTGCATCAAGCGGTGGCTTTAGCTCTTATGATAACGCTGAGGATTTTGCATCTGAGGCAAGTGATTTGTCCAATGCCTTAAGACACGGCTCATCTTTTGCAAGCATAGCTAATCAAGATGTTGGATATGGCCATGATGCATCTTCAGGCATGTCATTTATGGGTAATAATCCTGCATCTTCTCGATCTTTACCAAAGACAGCTGCAGGTATTAGTTCACAGCAAGCCCACGCAGCTAATAGTGCCACCTCAGAGGCCTTTGCAGCATATGCACGTAAGCAGCAATCTCTACGAGCTAGTGAGAATGCAAGTACTTCTGAGCACAATACCTTCTCACAGGTAGTGCATACTGATGTATCAGGCTTTAGCCAAGTTGAGGTTAAGGTTGATAAGTCGCATAAGTTACTCGATGCAAGCGAGCAGCATAAATCTAATGCGCTTGAGTCAAACCTCAATGTCGACGGCACATCTACGGTTAAAGATCCAAAGTCTGCTAAGGGCTCAGCAGTAGGCGCAGCTAACGCAGTATTTGCCGCCGCTGTAAGATCTCAAAAGCGTCGCAGTGAAGACGAGATCTAGCCTTTTAGCCAAGTCTTTGTCACATCTGGTGATCTATTGTCTAAATCTACAGGTATGTAAGTTCATATGCTCTTACGGTTAGATGAACTTAAGCATGCCTAGCTCTTGTATAGCGGTGTTTTATCAAGCAAACACAAGGGTATGTCTGAGTAACATACTGTCACAAGCTATACATGTGTAGGATTGTGTACATAATATTGTGTAAGCTAGTCCTTGTAAGCTTGCGATGCAATTGCCTATCAGATTACAATGATTGATCCATGGCATTTATGTCAAAACCATATACCTAAGGAGCGGCTTTAGAGCCATTCTTGGCCAATCACTATATGTCTTACCAGACATCGAAACAAGGTTGGTTTAGCTAGTGAAGCTAGGTGATAAGTTTTAACCGAATTGCACAAAGGAGGGCGCTGCTCCAATGCATTAAGGCAGAGGTTAGTGCGTCGATTTTTTTATGAATTCAAGTCTAATTTTAGTAGTAGATGATGATAGTCAGTTACGTGAGGCTATTGTAGATACCCTCGAGCTTACTGGCTATGCATGTGTTGAGGCCTCTAATGGTGATGAGGCTCTGGATCTGCTCAATCGACGTATCGTGGATATGGTTATCTCTGACATTCAGATGGATGGCATGGATGGTCATACCTTGCTCAATTGCATTCGCGACAAGTACCCTCAGATTCCAGTACTTTTGATGACTGCGTATGCCAATATTGATGGCGCAGTTAAAGCCATGCGCGATGGTGCTATTCACTATCTGGCTAAGCCTTTTGCACCTGAGGTGCTCTTAAGCCAGGTCTCAAGATGTGTTCCAGTTAAGCGTATTACTAAGCGCGAGCCTATTTGGGCAGATGAGAGTACTGGTGAGTTACTGCAATTAGCTCTTAAAGTTGCTGCCTCCGATGCTACCGTAATGATTACCGGCCCATCAGGCTCAGGTAAGGAAGTTTTATCTCGTTACGTGCACGACAACTCAGCTCGCTCTTCTGGTCCTTTTGTTGCCATTAACTGTGCAGCTATCCCTGACACCATGCTTGAGTCAACTCTCTTTGGTTATGAGAAGGGTGCTTTTACCGGCGCTATTCAAGCTTGTCCTGGTAAGTTTGAACAGGCTCAAGGCGGTACCATCTTATTAGATGAAATCACTGAGATGGATTTAAGCCTGCAGTCTAAGCTCTTACGTGTGCTGCAGGAAAAAGAGGTGGAGCGCTTAGGTGGTCGTAAGACTATTTCCTTAGATGTACGCGTGATTGCTACCTCTAACCGCGACTTAAAGCAGGCTGTACTCGAAAACAAGTTCCGTGAGGACTTATTCTATCGTTTAAACGTTTTCCCATTACGCTGGAAGCCTTTATGCCAACGTAGCAAGGACGTGCTGCCTTTAGCTCAGTTCTTCTTAAAGCGTCATGCTACCGAGAGCTCTAAAAACATTCCTGAGCTGTCTAAAGAGGCAATAGCACGTCTTGAGGCTTACCAATGGCCAGGTAACGTGCGTGAACTTGAGAACGTTATGCAGCGTGCTCTGATTTTAGCTAGCGGCGGTGTGATCAAGCCTAGCGATCTTATCTTAGACGACGCCATTGGCTCTCAAGATCAGCAAAGATCTATGGCTGGTATCGCTCCAACTATTGCTCAAGAGCAAGTTCAAGAGGTAGCAGATGTTCCTCCACAGCCTCAAGCACCTGTAAGCATGGGCGATGATGATTTATTAAGCCAGCATGGTATGGCCAATAACTCCATGGACATGATTAGGAATCAAAGCATTCCTAAGTCATTAGGCGGCGAGCTTAAGCAGCAAGAGTTCCAAATCATCTTAGATGCTTTAGTAGAGTGCCGTGGCAATCGTCAGGCTGTATCTGAAAAGCTTGGCATTAGCCCAAGAACTTTACGTTACAAGATCGCTAAGATGCGTGATGAAGGCATGATCATTCCAGGCTAATAGCACGCAACGATACTTTAGATAAAAGAAAAAAGCTCAGCATTTGCTGAGCTTTTTCGTTGATGGCCATTAGTTGAGGCCTGAGATGAAGAGATGTATTTCTATCTTTACTAGATCTCAGACCTAAACTTAATGAGAGCATGATTTAAGTTGACTTAGATTGCTCTTCGCTTGAGTCTTTAGACTTGCTAGTCCTAGTGCGGCTTTTGGTACTAGTGGTAGTTTTTCTAGTACGTGGTTTCTTTACAGCTGCACTGCTAGCTGATGCAGACTTAGTGGCCCTTGTGCTGACCTTCTTGTCAGCAGCTTTATGTCCGCTCTTTGATGTAGTAGTGGATTCGCTTATCTTGCTTGCGTCTATTTCATAACTACTTGTGGTAGAGCTAAGGTTAGCTTTTAAATCACTATCAGCTAACTCATCATAAGCTTTAGAGGTAACTTCATTATGGCTTAAGGAAGAGATATCTCTAGGCTCTGATAGTGCATCTGATATTTTGAGCAAGGCATCCTTACTTTGGATATCTAAAAGGCTATTTGGGGCATGATTTTTCTTAGCTGCATCTAAAGCATCATTCACGCTAAGCGTGGTATCAGGGGTTTCAAAAACAGCATTTAAGTCATCACCATCAGCTACGATAGTACTTGTTTTGCCATTTGATTCACTGCTTTGAGCAACTGTAGCTTTATTCTTAGCTGCAAGCTCATCGGCTGCCATTGAGATCATGGCCTCTTTAGATAAGTTTTCAAGTTCTTGCTTTTTAAGGCGGTAGTTCTCTATAGCTTGCTCTGCAGTAATAGCATCAGAGATCGCCATTTCCTTTTCACTTTCTTGCAGCAGTTCTAATTGGCGACGCTCATTAGACTCTTTAAGCTCAGCTAACTTGTCCTTGTAGAAAGTGATAGTAAAGGTAGTGCCTTTACCAACTTCTGAGTTAATACGAATCTTACCTTGATGATAGAGTACCACACGCTTAACGATAGACAGGCCTAAGCCCGTGCCACCAGTTTGACGTGAGTGGGACTTATCTACGCGATAGAAGCGTTCAAAGATACGGTATTGCTCATCAGGCGCGATACCAATGCCGGTATCAGCAACAGTGATCAAATACTTATTGTTAGTAGTTTGCATGGAAACGGTAACGCTACCGTTTTCGCTGTTATAGCGAATAGCATTGTCTGTGAGATTGTAGATAAGCTCGTAGATGTAACGGCTTACACCAATGAACTTTATATCGGAACCTACAACACTCAGCGTAATACCATGCTCTTGAGCTTTTTCTTGTAAGTTATCAAAGACCTCGCGACAAGTTTGACTAATGGAGATAGGCTCCATAATCGCAACTTGGCCTTCATCAAGCTGTGAGAGGAAAATGATGTCTTCAATTAAGGTCTTAAGGCGGCTGCTTTGCTTATTGATACGGGAGGCAAAGTGCTTAATATCACCTGCCTTAACAAAGCCATTGGCCATCATCTCAGAATAACCAATAATTGACTGCAATGGAGTCTTAAGCTCATGAGATACGTTAGCAGTGAACTCTTGACGTTGCTTCTCAGTACGCTTCTTATCGGTTATATCTAAAATGATGATCGCATAGCCAATGCAGATGCCGCTATCTTCAATGCGGCTAAAGCGCAGCTCATAATCTCTACCATCACGGACGATATTACGGGTCTGCTTTGGTTTCTCGCTTACCTGAGCCATCATATCTTTGAGGTACTCAAAGTTATCAATAGCCAAGTAGTTTTGATTGAGGCAGTCTTCTTTTGTTACCGCGAAGATCTTACGGGCAATCTTGTTAATGGAGATGATATTGCCATCTGCATTGAGCATGATTAAACCATCAGACATACTCTTAGTAATGGCTTGGAATTCATTAGCACGCAAACGGAGCTCTTGATACTGCTCGTCGATCTTAAGCTGCTGTGAGGTAATACGTCTTATAAACGGACGCAGCTCGTTGTACACATTATCAATGCTATTTGAGTTAGGCTTGATAGTATTGAGGTTGATCTTATCAATAGGCTCAATGATGGAGCGAGACAGTAAGGTGGCAATGTAATAGCAGAACACGATCAAAATGCACAGCAGTATTGCTAAGAATGCCATAAAGTTAAGAGTGTACAGATAGACACTGTCACTTGAGAAAGACAGGCGTAGAACATAGCCATTCTTAAGATGAATAGCATGGTAGTAAGTCTGCTTCTTGAGCGTATTAGAATAGCGGCTTATAGTACTCTTGCCCTTGTGAATAGCATCATCTACCTCTGCACGGGTGCGGTGATTATCAAGAGTATTCTCATCAAAAGCACTGTCATAAAGTATGGTGCCATCTTGGGAAATGACAGAGATACGCATCCAGGAGTAAGTGTTATCTTTGAGAAAGTCGATACCATGCAGATCAATAGCATCTGCAATGACACTTCCAAAATTCTCAAGACGTGAGAGATCTTCTTGTGTCTTTAAGAACTGATGAATCAATACTGCTGCGATAGACAACACGGCCATCAGACCGATAGACAGTTGCAGACAGGCTTTAAAGATCTTCTTTCGCACAACTCTTTCCAACCATGGTAGGTACGCAAGTACTAGTATATAAGGGGTTAAGCTATCAAAAGTAGATAGCTAAGTGGCTATTAATTAACAAAATAATTAACAGCACACATTGCTTTGTTAAGTCACGATCGTACTTAACAATGTATTGTTATACAAAAAATCGATTATATCCTTTGCCTTTAGAACAGGACTTAAGGCTTGTCGAACGTATAGATTCTTACACACGATCATTAAGAATTTGTTAAGCAAATGCGCGACAATTTTGACAGACAAATCCCATATATTAGGGCTTTAACCTAAAAATACTAGGATCACTAAAACAAGTTAAATTAATGATCGCGCCAAGAGAGCTTGGCTTTATAAGATACTTACAAAAAAGGCCATAAGATTAGCTCTCATGGCCTTTGTGAACAAAAGGAAATGTATGCTTAGGCCATCGGGGCCTTATAAACTCTTAGCTGCACTCGAGCTTGTAGCCTACGCCACGAACAGTCTTGATTAATGAGGCGGCATCGCCAAGCTTGGAGCGTAAAGTACGGATGTGAACGTCTACAGTTCTGTTCTCACCGTCGTAGTTGTGGCCCCAAATGAGATCGAGGATTTGCTCACGGCTATAAACGCGACCTTGATGCTTGAGCAGTAAAGATAAAAGCTCGTACTCTTTGTAAGTAAGTTCAATAGAGCGATCGCCTTCTTTAACAGTATGGCTGCTTTCATCTAAGGTTAAGTTGGAAGCCTCAAGCACCTTTGGCTTTTCGCTCTTGTAGCGACGTAATACAGCCTTGATACGAGCAACCATCTCCATCATGGAGAATGGCTTAGCAAGGTAATCATCAGCGCCTAAGTCTAAGGCACGAATCTTTTCGATTTCAGCGCCACGTGCAGTGGCCATGATCACTGGCAGATCGTTGGTGCGGGCGTTGCGCTTGAGGAGTTTTAACAATTCAACGCCATCATAATCTGGCAGCATTACATCAAGCATTACTAAAGAAGGGCGTTCTGTTTCAAGAGCTTTTAAGAAGCTTTGGCCATCTTCAAAGCCTTTTGCTTCAAAGCCCATAGAGCTTAGAGTGTATAAAACAATCTCGCGAATGCTGTTGTCATCTTCTACGTAAAAGATCATAGGGTCCTCGATCAGACTTAAACTCAAGCTGAAAGGTAGTAGAACACCGTTAAGTGCTAATGGTTAGTGTTGCGTTACTCTCTACTATTGTCAAGTTCAAAGGGCAAAAGAAATTTCTTTGAACTTTCAATAGCTCACTAACATAAGTCTAAATCCATTGTAAAGCCTATCTAAACTCGTGCATAGCTTTAATCATTACTTGCTATGCAATGGCTTAAAAATGGTAGCTGATGGAGCAAGCGCAACTATAAAAGATGCATTGTGTAGATAACAGGCGAAGATAGCAAAGTAGGGAGGACGTTCTAAGCGGTGGTGCTTAAGGCTGTTAACTTTGCAAAGCTAGATCGCACACAAGCAACTACTTATGGAGAATTCTGTTTGTAGCTGTAAGATTAAAGACTTACTTAAAGTAATCTTCTCTGTACAGCAAGCATAAAAAAAGCAGCCAAACCAAAGAAAACCACCACAGGTGAGTAAGCTCATAAGAGCTTAGCTAATGTCTCTAAGGTCGGGCATACTTTTATTGTTGTTGTTTGAATAGCATCTTAGTTGAGAATAGTTAAGCTTGCAGTCTTACAAAAGTTAAATCTAAGTTAAATCCCACAAATATCGCCTAAATTAGCATCCGAAATAGGTATCTTAGCCATAAAACCAGACTTTATAGATACCGCCTAGCCCCAAAAATCGCTCAAATACCGACAATCTTAATAATAACTTTCATGAGCCAAACGATCAGTTAACCATTCGTAAACCACTAAATTAACCACACCTAGCATCCATACATGTAATGCATGCAGAGCTTTGAAGACTGCAAGCCAAATAGTTCAAGCGTGACTGCAGAGCCAAATAGTTCAAGCGTGACTGCAGAGCCAAATAGTTCAAGGCCGCCTTGCTTTATCAGGCTTAAAAACGCAAAAACCCAGGATAAACCTGGGTTCTTGCTGCTAATAAATAGCGATGGATTTAGCTAGAAAGCTTATTCCTGATTTGGCTTGATGGTTGGGTAAGTAGTACCAACTAAGTCTTCAGGAGTTACACCCTCTGGAAGGTTCTCAGGGATTGAGTCTGGCATGATGATGATTGGATCTGGTAAGTCATCCATGTTTGAAGCACCATCAGCACTTGGGGTGATTTCCATATACTCGTACTCGTCTGCACCTTCAACATACTCATAGCCATCAGCGTATGCATCTTGTGGAGCTACAGGAGCCTGCTCAACTGCTGCTGGCTCAGCAACAACAACTGCAGCCTCTGGAGCAACTGGGGCCTGCTCAACTGGAGCTGCAGGAGCAACTGCAGCTGGGGCAGCCTCTACAGGGGCTGGAGCGGCCTTAACAGCTGGAGCAGCTGGCTTGAGAGGAACAATGTTCATAAAGCCGTCCTGAACAGCTGCAGGAGCAACAGGAGCTACAGCAGCTGGGGCAGCCTCAACAGGAGCGGCCTCAGGAGCTACAGGAGCAACTGGAGCTGGAGTAGCCTCAACAGGAGCAGCCTCTGGAGCTACAGGAGCAGCTGGAGCTACAGGAGCAGCTGGAGCTACAGCGGCCTCAACAGGAGCAGCCTCAGGAGCTGCAGGAGCAGCTGGAGCTACAGCAGCTGGGGCAGCCTCAACAGGGGCGGCCTCAGGAGCTACAGGAGCAACTGGAGCTGGAGCGTCCTCAACAGGAGCAGCCTTAGCCTCTGGAGCAGGAACTACTTGCTGGTAGTGAAC
>Magnolia_p2__coassemble_636_pt1 | contig 45203 bp, 25 predicted proteins | sample Magnolia_p2__metabat2_low_PE_025 | metagenome-assembled genome bin Magnolia_p2
TGTATTGAATATCTCTGACAAAGCCTTCAAGCGGATTGGTGTTACTTACCTTTTGTGGCTTAATACTCACTTCCTTAAGTTGGTCAGGGATGGGGATTGGATCTTGTTTGCTAGCTAATTGTCCGGTGCTGGTATTTTCTAGTTCTGACTTTTGCCTCACCGTGTCCTTAGCCAAATCCATAGCCTCACCAAGACCCATGGCATTGGCAGATGATATGCCCAAGAGACGACTTAACCAATTTGCTCCAATAGATGACTTGCGCTCCTCGCTCTTTACGCCATTATCTTGAGCACTCAAGCTGCTATCAGGCGCACTCATCCTAGCTTTGGCAGCATCAGCAACACTTCCCTTAACCTCGGCAGCGCCTTTATTCATCACTGACTCACTTAGCAGCGTGCCAGTTAATGAGGAACCCTCGACATTCTGATTCACTCTAAGCTTTGCGCTCATCGTGTCTAAAGCCGGAAAGAGACTCTCACTGCGCTTGCTAGCGCCTGCACTCTCACCAATCTTAGATGCTGCACTAACATCATAAACCTGAGCTAGTGAAGTGCCTTCGCTCTTGGCATTCGAGCTAGCGATAGCATTGGCATTTGCAGATGCCTTGCTTGAGGCAGCTGATCCAGATGTTGATGCGTATGCTGCTGGCGATGCAGAGTTTGTTGTGGCGCGGGCGATGGCCTTGCTCTTAGTCTTGTTTGCTGATCTTGATTTATTTGAGGCCTTTAACTTAGCTGATTTGCTTGCTTTAGTTGCTGTGCTAGTTGAGGTAGCGGCAGCAGCGATTGCTCCAGTGATGTTGGCAGTGGCCTGAGCGTTTTCATCAATGAACAGATCTTGAGTTTGCTCAATGGTCTGTGCACGGTATGCATTTAACAGTTGCTCTTGGGCTTGTGCCTCAAAGTCCTGAGCGCTGCGGTATTGATTAGGCTCGGTAAGCTTGCTGCGATAGAGGGCCTTCTTGTGCGATAAGACACTCATTGGGCCTAAAGACTCGCCTTGAGTGGTGTAAAGACGAGAGAGCTTGAGCTTATTGGTATTCACATTAACCATGTAGATACTGTCATCTTGAGATTTGATTAAAGAGCTGTTAACGACAGTTGCTCGGCCTTTGCAGCTTGCTTTACTACGGCATACTGCAGCACCATGCTGCTGCATGACATCAGCTAAAGCCTCATAGTGCTGCTTAAGTTCATCAGGAGCGTTATCATCGGCATACACTGCAAAGGTAGTGCGATTTAATGCATAGTAGTGAGACAGTGCTGGGACAAAGTCTAAGCAGACATATTTTGAGTACAGATACTGCTTTTTAAGCTCGAATTCATGGCTATCAATCTGAACACCACCAAAGTCACGAAATGAATTAGCAAAGTCATTTATGTTGCAAGCATTTAATAGTATGGTTGAGCAGGCAGCAGTGAGTGCAAGTGCAAGCTTGCTGCGAGATAAGATGCACTGATGCTGTTTGGAGTTAATCATAATTAATCGCAAACCTCTCTTAAGAGGAGTAATTGCCTTGAGCGCAATAAAACAAGTGTTATGAGTGTGAGCACTATGGGTGATATTAGGAATTGCGGATAATATCGGCGCTCATAGCTCGTCCTGAGTCTTCATTTCCAATAAAGAGGCGTAGATGGCGCGGAATGCCATCGACCACAAAGTTATTACCCTGCAAACGATAGTTAGTTACTGCTGTGGCGTCTTCAGAGAAGACATGAGTTTGTGTAACCTCAACTATGGCTGGCAACATGCCCTCAGAGAGTTTTTGCGGCATTTGTACATAAGTATGTTTGCCATCATTAAAGACACGTAGCGGGATGACTTCCTTATCGCCACTGACCTGATAGTTAAAGTCCAGGCCAGAAAGTAGTGCTACAGAGCTTTTAGCGCGTTTGCGTCCAGGTATAGCCGCAGTCTCTGATACATACTCATCTTCATCAGCTAACGCTAGCTCATCGCCACTTGCTGACAAGTTCAGCTCGTTATTACGTTTGCGGGCGAGCAGTTCGTTTTTGATGTTTTGATAGCGCTGCATACTCTGTTCGGTATAAATAAAACTTACATTAGGCATGAAGTCTTTTGCTGAGGACTTAATGTCAATGGAGTAACTGCGCTTATCAGTGTAGATAGTGAGATTAGACTCAAGACCAATGTCAGTAGGCTTAATCGTTACATGCTCTACCATGCCTTGAGCAGAACCATGAGCTGATCTGCCTACAACCCAGCGAGCTGAATCGCCAGTTTGCACATCTACCACGCTCTCGCCAGGCTCAAGTGAAATGTCACACACATGCAGTAAAGAACAAACAACCGTAGGCCTGCCTGCACCATAGACAAAGCGTACTTCGCCAGGACGTTCAACGATTGGTCGGCTTACTGCTGACTTTTTAGCTTTAGGATTGTTAGATGCCTCTAAAGCCTTAAGAATCTCAATATCTTGCTTAGAGAGAGTATTTTGATTACCTCCTAAAGCAATGATGTCATCAAGGGCACTATCAGCATGAGCAAGACTAAAGCAAGTAGGCCCACTCGTAAGCAGCAAGGCGCTCATGCATAAACAGGCACAGGTATTAAGCTTGAACCTCGAAAATGTGCGTTTACCCTGCATGCCAGTACCCAGCTTGCTAGTACCCAGCATGCTTGTGCCTTGAATGCTATTACCATTCATGCTTGTACCTTGCATGGCTTGACGCAGCCAGGTGTAGTTTGGAGCTGCATTGGTGGCAGCAAATTCGTATACAGCTGCAGCTGCATCGGATGCTGCTGCAGGGGCTACTGTATGATTTTGAAAAGACTTGCGTAAGTTCATAAGTACTCCCAGAAGGCCTGCTAGTAAGTTTTATGTGTAGTTATCAGGCGATCACGTCTGAGATTAAGAGTTCGGATATGTACAGCTGCAATGGATTGTCTAAGTAGTTAGCGGCAGTCTTTTGATTAGCATCAGCAAAGCTAAAGCTAATGAGGGCCCGCTTTTTATGGACTTTGACTTTGAGATCGCGCTTAGAGCTAATCGACTCTTTCCAGTCCACTTGCACAGTGTGATTGTCTAGATGAATTAAGTTGGCAATATCAACTTGCACCGACAAGCCACCAAGGTTGGTGCTCATGGGATTATTGTCTGTGTAGAAGTTATTGATCTTTTGGTGTACTGCCGAGCCTTGCTCAATATAGGCATAGACCTTATTGATAAGCTGTGCTTGCAGTTGTTTATCCAAAGTTACAGTGCGTAAGTCGCGGATAAAGTCAGACACAAGTGAGTCAATGACAGCTGCTGGTACCTCTTCTTTTGAAGTGAGCTTGTGACTAATACGCCCTTGATTTAAGACCACACCATGTGAGTCCACACTAATCAAATAAGGCTCAATGATGCTTTGCTCGGTGCGATTGATGTAGGCAGCGAGCAGGAGAAAACTCAAAGAGAGCGATAAAACGCACACTGAGGCTACGCTGCCATGTCGCTTAAGTTCATTTACGGTACTTACCACCTTGGCAAGTCCCGAGAGTCTTACAACTCCATTTTGCTGTTTCATAAAAGCCCTTCAATGTAGGCCCAATCTAAAGGCTAGTGCTTCTCATTGCCTAATGAGGCGCAGAGAACTCATTGCCTAATGAGGCACCGACTAAACCATGCCATTACAGGCATGGACTAAAGTTGCTTTAACGCTTGGCGTAAAAGCTTTGGTTTGAGTATTGGCAATGCGCGGTGTAGTAGTTTTTGTAGCGCAAAGATCTAAGCCACACCTGGCGCATACGTGTATCGTATTTGCCCATTTGATAGAGGCAAAAGTAGATCATCAAACACATGGTGAATGTGATGATTAAGGTGACGAAGTTGTACGTGAAGATACTTAAGGTGACTAAAGCTAAGGTGTTACACATAAACAGCTCACGGTCGCAGCCTAAGATCTGCGTGCAATTGCCTAAAGCCTTATAAACTCGATGTTCTCTCATAAACTAAATCAGCAAATTGTCTGTCTGTATGAATGTGTCAGAGTTATCTTCTAAGCTTGCTTGAGTGCTGTTTCTTTGGTCTTTAACAAAGCTAAAGAAAAATACGAAGTTTAAAAACAAGATCAGCACTGGAGCAATTCAGGATAGACGCGTGTCTTTAAGGTCAAGGTGGCTTGGCATAAAGCCCTTTAAAGTGCGACTTGAGAACTCAAAGAGCTGTAGTTCTAAATCACCATTGCTGCCTTGTGACATCTTTACCGTAAGCTCGTTATTCATCAGAGGTAGTGGTGATGACTGATAAGAGTTAAGGTCATAAATCTCGCTTAGAGCGCTTAAGGTCTTGTTAAAGTAAGGATGAGAGCTATACACACTTTCTTTAGGCACAAAGACGGATGGATGCTTGTACTTATCGGTGTCTTTGGTATTGGAGTTATTGGCATTAGACTGATTAGAAGAGTCCATACCATAGCCATTAAGAAGGCCTGAGATAAAGCGATCAATATGCTCTTCGTATGTAAGATCAGGATTGATGGCTAAGAAGTCTTGTCTTAACTCATCAAGTGCCTCATCTACAACAATTAAGTCATGTGATGAGTTTGCGCTGCTCTGTCTTTGCTGAGCAAAAACTGATGGCTTAAGCTCTCTACGTGCCATATCCTGAGCTTGCTTGGCATAAGCAGCGCTGTTGTATGCTAAAGAAAGTGGATCAGAACCATTAGCAGCACGTGGATCTACAGCAGGTTTAGCGCTTTCGTTAATCGCTGCAGCTGCTGCAGCATCGCTGTCAGATGCGAAAGTTCCTGTGGAAGTGTCGGCCTTGTGTGAGCTCTCTGCTGGAGCATTCTGTGCACTTTCTGGTGCAGCATTCTGTGAGCTTGATTTTGCATCTGCGCTCTTAGCGTCCACAGGTGGGTTGATAGAAGCGCCATTAAAGAAGTTGGTCATGAGGGAATTAGCGCCTAGCAAGAGAGTCATCACCAAAATAATGTAGATGATAGAGCGCATAAAACGGCTGATTTCACCACCAGCAAAGATGAGGGTAGCGCCACAACCAATAATGCCTAAAAGCGCAATGGTAAAGGCAATTGGGCCGGTGGCTGAACGCTGCAGTGCTGAAAGCCACACTTCATATGGCAGACCTGAACCGGCGCTAGCTGCTGAGGCATTTGCATCGGGCATACAAAAGATGCTCAGATACACAATGAGCAGCATGACTGATATATAGCTTAATGCCATTAACAAGCTGATGGTAAAAGTAGACAAACGTGGTGCGGTGCAGTCAGCATATGAACAGTTAGCAGCACCATGGCTACGAGTATTTCTATTTACAGCATCTGACTTTTGTCCATGCGGATTCCACAGAAGTACTCCATCAGCGCTGTATGAGGCGAGGGTAGCATCAACACATGGTTGCTTAGGAGCATGACTGCTAGTGGCAGTCTTGTTAACTTGAGGGGCTAAACGAGCTCCGAAACAGGCTAGTGACATAGTAAAAACTCCAGAGGCTAAGGCCTCTTTAATACATTTGAATGTCTGAATAGCTCAGGCAGTGTTGTTCGTTTTATGTATGCAAATACGATAAATATCGTATTTGTTTGAGTGCAGTAAGCTTAATTTTGGCGTGCAAAGGCCTAGGGTGCTAGCCATGCTCAGCATCAGCATCAGCATCAGCATCAGCATCAGCATCAACATTGACTTAGTCCATGCATCGGCCGTAGCTGAAGTCTTTTTGCTGTGCTGCGTCTAATGGCTGTGGCTTAGCACCTTTATCTTTGAACTTTGAAAAGCGGGGATTGCTAGGCGCTGCTACGTCCTAAGCGTGTACATAGCTGACGCTGATACACTTGAGAGAGGAGTGCAGCGTCCTGATGGAGTGCCCATTTAGAGTGGGGAGTAATGCTCTTGTTTAAGAGTCGGTGGTAGTAATTAGTTTTGCTAAAAGCAATATCATTTAGCTCAGTTGACCAAGCTGCATGCACGAAAGCCTGGGAATGAGCAAGGGCATTGGAACAAGTCATAAATAATGGGGAAACTCTTAAGCACCGCCACAATTGGTGATAGAGTCTTCCTCCTCCGAAAAGCAAAATTAGTTGCGCATATTGAAGCTTGACTAAGTCGAGCTTGCAGCTTTGAAATCTGTCTTGATTTGCAATCATCAAGGCTATGCATAAGTAACACATGGCCTTAGTTACAAACGGTAGTCTTCTTAATTGAAACCAACCAATGAAAGGCATTGAGTGTTAGCGCTGCAGCATAAGCAACAGCGTATCTAAAGCTAAGGGAACGTAAGCGCCAAAGCATAGGCTCTGTGCCTTTTCAATTGGTCGATATCATGAGAACTACTTAGGCGGTGGCGGGGGCGCTATTGAATGCTGCTCGGGTCATCGTCTTTTGAGGCAATGATAGACCCATGGGCGGATTTTCAAAAATTTGCCGAAATAATGATTCATAGTAGATTCAAATGTACGTTTGGGCATTTTGCTAAGTTGATTGCTATTTAGACAAAGTAGGCTTAGTTATTTGACAAATTTGCCATATTTGTATCTATTTAAATGGCTTAAATACGGCGTTTGTCAGCGTGACAGAGACAGAAATGGCCAGAGCAGTGCTGAAAAGCAAGTGTGATCTTGATCACGCTCGGTTAGCGATGTTTGCATGAGCCGTTTGTGCGGGCTTAAATGGCGTATATATGGGCTTTTAATGGCTACTTTGGGGTGTGAAGTGAAAGTGGTTGCAAATTCTGTGAGCCAGTTCTCAATTATTAGGCCTTTAAAAGTGGTATGTAAAAACCGTTTTACAAAAGAGAGCTTGGTGGGCACTTGTTAAAAGTGTGAACTACCATTCAAAATCGATACAAGATTTTGAAATTTCGTGCAGAAAATATTTTTTGTGCTATGGCGTCTTTTATGGCCCTTGACGAATGCAAATTGATGTAGTCGCAATCAAAATAGGCAGGCTTTACAGCTAAGCTCAGTCACAATGCGCCGCAATCGTGAAGAATGTCGGCAAAAAGTGTGATCTCAAAAGCTCAAAAATCTCAAGCCATCATAGATGCAATCTAGCCTCATGGCTGTTTGTAGATGAAATTTTTGGCTAAAAATCGACCTTAAGCTAAGTAAGAAAAAAGATTGCTCATAAACAAAGATAATTACGGTGCAATTGCATCAAAAGCTTATGAGGGCTGACGATACGCCACTACTGGGCTATAATCTAAGCTTAACTGTATTGTCAACATGCAAAGGCTAGCGAAAGCGGCAGTAGCTGCATGCTAGTTAATATAGCAGTCTGTCTTAGTGCTATGCCTTTTGTGATGTAGTTGCTAGGCTAACTCTCATGCATATTAAGCATGTAAAAAACAAGGCAAGGCAATGAAATGCAATGCTACGAAAGGAAAAGCAATGCCTGTCCTTCTTGAGCAACGCTTGCCTAAGTTAAGCTACACGTACCATTGTTTTGCAACTCTTACGCTTTTGTACAGGTGCTTATAAGCATGGTGCACATAGCATCTGAAGATGCTGTAGCCTCTAGCATAGTTGCTGAGCATGACCAAGCTTAGTATTGAGCAAGGATAGGCTTTATTCATGACCTGTCTGATGCTCTAGGATTTTTAGGCACAAAGTGCCGCATCTTGCTAACCATGAGGTTTAGCAAGATTACTTGCATATCTTGCTTAGTATGCAAGTTTAAGGATTTTGGTGTAATGCTTGAGGGCATTGCAAACAAGCTTTTGCAAGTACTTGCTTGCACATAAAAGATAATGGCAAGGTAGTCATCATGCGCTCTATTAGTAGATTAGATGCACCGCCATATGTCTATGGGTTAAGGGAGAATAACCAGTGAAGTTTAAGGTAGGATTTATCTTTTTGCTTGGTATGCTGACAGGTACCATTGCAACAATGTTGTTAACCAACGCAATGGCTGATGAGGCTAGTTTGCAGCGTCAGCTTGATGCGCAGCAGCGCACCATGAATGCTCAGCAAAATCAGATCTATCAGCTGCAGCAGGACATTGCGACCTTACGTGGTGAGCTTGAGCAATTACGTTATTTAGCAAGCCGCCAGGGTGGAGTTTCAAGCTCAAACAATAACACTGTAGTCAATCTTCCAGTTGGCAATACCCCAAGTGCAGCTCCTGCAGCTCCAAGCAACAATGCTGCCTCATCTTCAACTGGTAAGCTCACTGGCGTAACTGATGAGTCTCGTAAGGCTTATAACGATGCTTATGCCAAGGTACAGAATAACGACTTAAATGGTGCAGCTGCTGCATTTAAGGCCTACGTTGAGAAGTATCCAGACAATGCCTTAACTCCAAATGCTTGGTACTGGCTCGGTCAGGTTCAGTACTCTCAGGCAAACTACGAGCAGGCACGTTTAAGCTTCTTAAACGTAGCTCGTTTTGCCGACTCACAAAAGCGTCCAGATGCCTTATACAAGCTTGGCATGATCTCCAAGTTCTTAGGCGATAAGGATAAGGCTACTCGCTACTTCCAATTAGTAGTTCAGACTTATCCAAACGATGCCGCTGCTACTTTATCTTCACGTGAGCTGCAGCGTCTTAAGTAATTGCATATCGCGCCGCACCCACGCAAAAAGCTCAGCTAAGCAGAGCTTGACGCTAGCAGATGCGGCACGATGAGAGTAGATAGATGCATCACTACACTACTCTAAACATTCTGACGATAAGCTAGGATTAATTTTGTAGCTATGATCCACGCTCGCTAAAGAACGCTATGGTGGCTACGCCCTCGCGCTTGAAGTTTAGAGGCTTCATGTTTGAGGGTCGCAAGCATGTAGCTTAGATGACTTTTGTCAGATGGATTAAAGCATTTGCTAAGCGCAACAATAAAAGCTACAGCTTAAGCAAGTTACAGCTGAGGCATTGCACAGTGCAAGGCATTAGCTAAAAGTAGCACTATGCAGTCTCATGCATCGTATCTGTACAGTGCTTGCTTTGATAGTGATATTGTAGTGGCAAAGCAAACTTGGCTTTTATTGTCGAAGCTGATAGCAGCTACTAAATTAAGTGGCTAATTAGCACTTTTCTTGTGTTGCAACGGAGAATATATGCTCAAGAGCATAGTTTCAGCATTAAGTCAGCGTTTACCGGTAAAACAAATTACTGGTAATCCTATGCTCCCTTGCACCCAAAATCTTTATAAACACTCTGCAGTAAACGAATCTAAGAGCTCTTGTAATTTCTCCCATGCATCTGTTGCCAACACCGCAGCAGATACTACTAAGCAAGAGCAAAACAATTCTAACTGCGCTGCAGTGCGTGCTAATACATCCTCTAAAGCCACTAGAAATACAGCTAAACGAGCCAATAAATCTTCAAGCAAGACAGCTAAACGAGCTAACAAATCATCAAGCAAGAGTCGTAAGCACTCTAATAAGCGCTACAAGGCTTCCAAGTCATATAAGCAAAGCCATGTCGTTGTAGGCAATGGCAAGGATGAGGTTTGCAGTAGCCTTAAGTCCATGTCTTTAGCTACATCAGCTCAGGAAAAAAGCTGTTTAGCTTCATTGGCTGATAATCAATCTCTTGAATCTAAGCTCAAGCCAAGTTGCGTAGCTCAATGTGTGCGCCAAGAGATTAATAAGACAGCAAAGACTGTTGCCATGAACTTTGGCAGCGAGAAAGACTTTGCCTCTAGCGTTGCTGCGGGCGTACCTTCTATCTTAGATAGTGGCAAGGCAGATGCGCTAGCATCTTCTGTTGAAGACCACGAAGCTCCTGTTACATCTCCATTAGCCTCGTTTATGGCGGTGGGCGGTAAGTACTTACGTCTGTCTGTATGGGCAGCTATGCTTGGCTGTGCATCGGTGGCACTTAGTTCATGCTCGACTAATGATGATTTGCCTGAGCGTGAAGTTTTAGTTGAAGATCCTGTGTCCTTTAGCGTTAGTGGTGTATCTGGAGAGCTGTTAACTAATGTTGAGGCGCACTTAGGATCTCTTGCTGTTATTCCAAAGAAGCGTGCCTTTTTCTATATTCGTGAGATTAAGGAAGTTACCACTAAGGCTTTACGTGCCTATGGTTACTATCATCCAAAGATCAAAGTTACTCTGCCTGAGAAAGACAAAAAAGAAGATACAGTAGTTAAGGTTGAGGTAGAACAAGGCAAGCCTTTGTACATTCGTCAGTCTAGGATTGAGGTTTTAGGCGAGGGCGTTAAGTACAAGGTCTTTGAAGATCTGCTTAAAAATACTGAACTTGGCTCATACAAGATTCTAAATCATGGTGTCTATGAAGAGTTAAAGAACGCTATTCATAACACAGCTTTATCCATGGGCTTCTTTGACGGTAAGTTCACCTCAAAGCGTATCATGGTTTATCAAAACCAAAACTTTGCTGATATCGAGCTCGTTTACGATTCTGGCAAGCGTTATGACTTTGGTGAACTCATCATGAATGATGAGACTGCTGAGCTCTATAAGCCAAGCCATCCGCTACAAAACTTTAAGACAGGCGATAAGTTTGCCACTAAGAAGATCAATAACTTTGTATCTTCTTTAAATCAGACTGGCTATTACAATTCTGTAGACGTGCGTCCGGTATTGGATAAGGCTGAGAACTTCCAAGTGCCAGTAGAGATGCATTTAGAGCGTCGTGCCAATAACAATATGCGTATTGGTCTTGGCTACAGCACTGATGAAGGCCCTCGTGTATTGCTTGAGTGGAATAAGCCACTTTTGAACTCTCGTGGTGACTCATTAAGCACTCTGATGACCTTAACTAAGATCACTCAGGATGCACAGCTCGTTTACAAGATCCCTGGCGAAAATCCAAATCTTGATTATTACACCATTAATGCAGCTCAGACTCATACTGACTTTAACGACACTTTATCTGATCGCACGCAGCTTGCGGTGCACTATATTGCTAATCAGACTGGTCGTTGGAGACGTGATTATGCTTTGCGTTTGGAGTATGAAGACTTTGATCAGGCAAAAGAAGAGGGCCGTACTCTCAACTTAATGCCGGCAGTGTCTTTTACCCGTCGTGAAAGCTCTGGTGGCTATGATCCAACTCGTGGCTACTCTATAACTTTAGAGGCATTGGGTGCAGCAGGTGCGATCTCGGATAACAGTTTTGTGCAGGTCAAAGGCACATACAAGGGTGTGATTGCGCCTAGTGAGAACACTCGCTTCTTGTTCCGTTTAGAACAAGGTGCTAACTTTGGTCCTGATGCTGGTGAAGTCCCTCCATCACTGCGTTTCTTTGCAGGTGGCGACAACTCCATTCGTGGCTTTGGCTATCGTGATAGATCAGCTAAACAGCCATGGGGTGGACTAAAAGGTGCTAAGTACTTAACTGTGGGTAGTGCAGAGTTTCAATTCCCAATGGGTATTAGTAACTCACGTTTAGCGCTATTTTGCGATGTGGGTACAGCAACTGATGATTACAAAGATGAGTTAATGTATGGCCCAGGTCTTGGCTATCGTTTCTTATCTTCATACGGTATTGTCCGTGTAGATGTGGCAGTGGGTCTGCAAAAGAACGAAGAACAGGTCTATCAGCTCCACTTTGCCTTTGGTCCTGAATTTTAGTAAAGGTCGAAAATATGTACTTCAAGCATAAAGCTTCGGCCTTGGACCGAAACGAGAAAAACCACATGAGTGCTCAAGGAGGAGCATCCTCCTCTGACGCAGCTAAAAAAGATTCAGCAAAAGATGCTCAGAGCAGTACAGTAGCATCTAAGATCACAGCTACTAGCAAGCTCAATGGCAAGCCACGTCAGAGCCTTAAAAGACGCATGCTTAAGTGCTTTAAGCATATGCTCTGTGCACTGTTTGTCTTCATGTGCATTCTCTTTGGCGTGCTCTATTACTTCTTAGGCACTTTATCTGGTGCTCGCAATGCTTTAGCCCTTTCGCAACGCTTTATTCCTGATTTCATCATTATCGATACCACCATTGAGTCAGGCTCAGTTTTAAGCGGCCTAAAGCTTGGTCATACCTTAGTTGATATCCGTGATGTAGTAGCGATCTCCGCTGATGAACTGACCTTAGATTATGATCTGTCAGACATCACCTCTATGCTCTTCACAGTTAATAATTTAGAGGCACATAAGCTTACTGTAGCGCTGTCCGACAAGCTCTTTGAAGGCCCATCAAAAGAGAAGCAAGAGCCAAGCACTGAGCCATTTAGAATGTCATTCCCAGTGGATATTGATATTCATCGCTTTGACGTATCTGACTTTGCATTCCGCTCACAAATTGTGGATGTAGAGTTAAGCTCCTTAAACTCTGCTTTATGGGCACGTTCAGACAAGTTAGGATCAAAGCATCTGTATGTAGATGGCACTACTGTTCATTTAAAGAACGAGGCCGATGTTGCTGAAGAGAACGCTGACAATGAGGCCGTTAACCGCGTAGATAGCTCACTGGCTGTTATGGTGGATGGTCAGATCATTCGTCTTAGCGATCTTGATGATGCCTCCAAGGCTTTAGTTGCTGCAGCTAAGCAAGGCAAGACTGTAGAAATGGTGATTGCCTCTGAGCACAACGAGCGCCAGGCAGAGGTTGCCGAAGATGAGCTCTTTAAAGACTTCAACCCAGCCACCGCCTCAGCTACTATCGACAGCCCAGAAGAGCTTGCCGCAGCTAAAACCACAGCCGACAAGCAAGCAGCCAAGGAGAAGACTACAGCAGGCGACAAGACTGCAGCGGGTGATAAGAGTGTCGCTGCCAATAAGACTGCAGCTGGCGATAAGACTGTAGCAGGCGATAAGAGTGCGGCCAAGGGTGAGCGCAAGATTACTATTCGTCCAGATAGTCTTGTCTACAAAGATCCTGAAGAGTTTGCTAAGGCCATGGAAAGTGCTCTGTTTAACGAGCATAAAGTGCCAGTGCTCTTAAGCGAAAAGCCAAGCATCACCCGTCCACAAGATACTAAGCCTCACAAGGCAAAGAAAGATGGCGTGATTCGTAGCCATGAGCTTACCAATGTCGATGACTATGAAAAAGCCTTACTCAAGGGTATTAATGCTTACTCTGATGCCAATAATGGTGCTGCTCTAAACGTAGATAAGAATCACTCAAGCGCAAGCAATGCCTCTAAAAGCTCAATGGCAAGCAATGCTACAAGCAGTGCTATGGCCCTAAACTCAAAGGCCGCAGCACCATCTAATGGTGTTGCTAGCAATGGCAAAGTCATGAGCGAGCATGAGCGTGTTATGTCCATTGAGGCAAGTAAGCAAAGCATCTCTGAACAAATTCATGCGCAATCTGAGGCTGCAGCTCTCAATGCAGCTGACTTTATTGATGCAGTAACTGGCGCTACTGCAAGCACAATTGCTCAGCAGATTCGCTTAGAAAAATCCCACAAGGGTGAAGAGGTTATTGCCAAGCACAATGCTAAGTTAAAGAAGCCTCATGCTGCAGTTAAGGCATTTGGATCTGGGGATGGTTCTATTGAGTTCTTACCTTCTATCGTATTGCCTTTTGATATTACTGTAGAGAAGTTTAAGGCTACCAAGGTTCGCTACTATCAAGAGGGCTTTGACACTCTGAGCGCTGACATTGAGGCTGATGCTTCATGGGTGGGTACCGAGCTTAAGGTAAGCAAGCTTAATGTAGACCATGTCTTTGGCAAGGTGAAGGCTGTTGGTGATCTTAACTTTGATAAGTATTTTGATCTCAACTTTACTCTCTCAGGTGAGGGCTATAAAAACGACAAGACTCATGACTTCTTGCAAGGTCTGTTATACGGCTTAAGTGGCGAGGTCTCAGTTGAGGGTGACTTAACTGATCTGCGTCTTCACAGCCTATTAAACCTTGGTGGTAGCTCTGAGCTTAATGTTCACGCTAATGTCTTATCCGGCGCTCTGCCAGTTATCATCGATTTAAAGACTAAAGATATTACTTACCCAATCTTTGGTAAGCCAATTGTTAATGCTAAGAAGCTCGATTTACATACTGCAGGTAACTTAGCAGATGGTATTGATTTAGAGCTAAAGGCAGATATCACAGGCTATGGTTTTGAGAATGTAGTTACTAACATCAAGTCTAGTATCGCTTATGAAAGAGCTCATATCGATACCTTTAAGATCAACGGCAAATACAAGAACGATGACATGATGGCCGATATCACCGGCGATTTGTTCTATGGTGAAGTTTATGGTGCTGATCTTAAAGCTAAGGGCAAGATTAGTGATTTATCCTTTGTCTCCCCAATGCTTGCAGGCTCCTTTAGCCTCGATAGTGACTTAGTGGCTATCCTCAACAGAAAGGAAAATGCCCCAAGTGCGTTAGCTGTTGCAGGTGAGCCAGCTTATCTTGCTAACCGTATTCCTAAGACCTCAGTAAAGCTTGAAGACTTCGATGCAGACTCTTTAGAGGCTCGTTTACTTGCTGAGGTAAAGAAAAGCGGTGTAACTGGCAAGGCTAAGGTGCTCAAGGTAGCCAATGCAGCAGCGAAAAACACAGCTAAGGATGGTTCTCAAGATCTTGCCGATGATAAAGCTAGAAGTGCACAAAGAGCAAAGAGCTCTGCGCTGATGGCCTTTGGTGCGATTGACGCAAGTGAGATTGCTGATGCTGAAGAGGCATTACTCTCAGGCAACACTGAGGCTGCGCAAGCTTTAGTTGCAACTCCTGCAGCTGTTGAGGCTGTCTCAAAAGGTCAGTCCTTAGCGGCAGTACGTCCACTTGCAAGAACAACGGCTTGGGCTGATGGTGTAGCCGATAATCCAACTGATCTACTGATCTCTCAGCAAGAATACGTTGATGCAGTGCGCTTTATCGATGAGCCAAATAATATTGGCTCTTATACTGACTCCACAGGTATTGCCTCAGAAGTGCAAGCAAAACCAGCCACTATGCTTGAGCAAATCTTTAGTAAAGATTTGCCAGAGGTCATGGCCAATGTTCGCTTTATCCGTGGTGAGGTGCATTTAAATGGTCACAAGGCATCGTTTGATATTGAGGATGTCGTAGGCGATATTCACAACGGCTTTAGAGTGGATAGCCTCAGAGTTACCCAAAGCGAGAACACGGTAATCGCCTCAGGAAAGGTAGCGCCAAATGGTGCTGACTTAAGCGCGGTGATTGATATTAAGAACCTTGAGTACATCTATCCAAAACTAATTGGCGGTGTCTCACTGTTTATCAATAGCACTGGCTCATTGCAGGATCTCAACTTTGAAATCTCAGGATCCGCTCCACGTATTAAGTATGGTGATACTGTACTGCGTAAGGTGATCTTAAATGCTGGCTTTAACACTCAAACCCGCGCATTAAACCTCACTGCACTTGCAGATCGTGTACGTCTAACCAAGGCGCTAACTGCTAACCGTAATTGCTTTATCGATCTGTCTGGTACTCCACTGCGTCACAATCTCTCAGCAAGTTGTGGTGGTGCATCTTCTGTATACGTTACTGTTGATGGTAGCTTGAACTTCCTTGATAAGCTCTATACAGCAAACTTGTTAGAACTGTATCTGTCTACCGATAAAGCAGGTAGCATTTCCTTAGAAACTCCAGTCTTTGCTGATATTGATTTTGGTAAGGTTAAAGGTAGCGTAACTCCAATTGAACTCACGGGTGAAATTGGCAAGATCCACGTAGCTAAGACTGAGTTTGAAAAAGACAATCTCAAGACTTCAGTGCAAATCAACGACTTTGATGTATCAAGCTTAAGTGTCTTTATGCCTGAAGGCATGAGCATGCGTGTACCACTACAGGCATCAGCCGATGTGGAGCTTATAAATGGCAAGCCAAATATTGATTTAAGAGTAGATAGTGCTGATGGCTATGTCTTCCATGATGTGGGTGCAGGTGTTGTTTACGACTCTTTCAACCTTACCTCGCATATCGGTCAGAACATCATGCACAACACCGTCAATATGAAGTTACGCGGTGGTCGTGGAGAGATTGACTCAGTATTAGATATCAAAAATCCAGCCACCGACGCTAAGCTTGCTGGTTACTTTAAGATTATCGATTTTGATTTAGAGACCTTATCCAATGTTGGCAGAAGCTTTACTGAGCTTAAGGGTATGGTTAACTTAGATAGCAAGATCGGTGGTAACCTTTCAAGCCCATTACTCGTTGGCAATATGACTGCCAAGGGTAGCGCTGTACCTCGCTACGATGTTGGTCAGGTCAATGACTTTGACTTTAAGGTTGGCTTAAATGGTCAAAGAGGTGATTTAGATGGCACTATCGTGCTTAATGGTGGTAGCTTAAAGCTTGATGGTGATTTAGACTGGTCTACAGGTGCAGACGGCTCGTTAGTCGCTCAAGCTAAGAAGCTGCCAGTGTTCTTAGTTGGCTATGGTACAGCTGTAGCTGATATCAACACCAAGGTAACCTTAGGCGAAGTTCTTGATATCTCTGGTGATGTAGAGATTAATACTGCTCGTATTACTGTGCATGATGTTGCCGGTAGTGGTAAGTCGGTATCCTCAGATGAAATCTTAGTTCCGGATGATGGTTCGCTATCTCTGATGAAAAAGGCTCGTGAGCCACAGTTTAAGAGCACTATCGACTTAGGCGTGAAGTTTGGTAATGACGTGCGCTTTGCGGCTATGGGCATGGTTAAAGGTAATCTTGCTGGCGGCATTGATATCTACAAGAAGTTAGAACATAAAGACATTAGATCAGCAGGTGAGATTCGCGTTGTCGACGGTACTGCTGACGTCTATGGTCGTAAGTTTAACTTTGCCACTGCACGTGTGATCTTCAATGGCGAAATTGCTAACCCAACTTTAAATGTTGAAGTGGTGGCCGATCCTGAGTCAATTGAAGGCGATGTTGTAGTGGGTGCTCGTGTAACTGGTACCGCTCAGGCTCCTGATATCAAGCTCTTCTCTAAGCCAAGTATGAGTGAAAACGAGGTGCTATCTTACATTCTCTACGGCCACGGCCTCGATAAGAATGTAGCTAACCAAGATAGCAACAACTCCAATATGATCTTAGGCTTAGGCGTCTCAGGACTCTCTGGCCTTGCTCAAGGTGTTGCAGGTGCCTTTGGTGTAGATAATGTGCAGCTTGGTACACAAGGTCGTGGTGACAATACTCAAGTTGAAGTTCAAGGCTACGTGACACGCAAGCTGCGTCTGTCCTATGGCTACGGCGTGTTTAACTCCGTTGGCGAATTCAAGATTCGCTACGAGCTCATCCGTAACCTCTACGCCGAATTTGTCTCATCCATCGACCAGGCTGTCGACATCATCTACTCTTTCGAGTTCGACTAGATGACAATATAGCTTTATCCATGAACGTGCATAGCATGCAGATGGGAGTAGGCCTGCACCAATATCCTTATGTTCTATGCACTTAGTCTGCACAAGCAAACATATGATCACTGATGATCTACGTAAGTAGGCTTGCCCAGCAAAAACATGATATATGCGACTAGGCGTGCCCAGCAAACACATGATCTATGCGACTAGGCTGACACAAACAGACTTATGTTCTATGCTCATTAGTTGACATCATGTATCATAATGATTAGACATAACCACAATGCTCTGTTGTAAGCTATCTAAACTTTTGCAACAGAGTGACATAGCATGACATAAGGTTTTTGAGGTAATTATGCAGGACAAGGCAGACTTAGTAGTGGATAGTTGTGATTCTATTGCAGACAAACTTTTTAATGCAGTTAACCATGCTAAGGATCCAAATAAGACAGCACTCATCGTCAAAAAAGAGCGCTGTAGCTATGCAAACCTGCGTGATCGCTCTTTTTCTTTAGCGGCACTTCTCCTTGCTAACAAGGTCAGCCGTGTAGCTTTGTGTACTGGCCGTACATTTGATATGTACACCACCATTGCAGCAAGCATTATGAGCGGAGTAACTTATGTTCCGCTTACTTTGATTAATCCATGTGAAAAATCGGCCTTTATTTGTGCCCATTCACAAAGCTCGCACATATTTATCGCTCCAGAGGCGGTTTCATATGCAGCTAAGATGCTGCTAAATATGCCTCAAGAGACTCTCAAGTCAATAGACATAATCTGTACTAATAGCGTGGCTCTTGAGCTAAAAAATGCCGTACAAGAAGCCATTGCCAATACTCAAAGCGTTGCAGGGGCAAACACTCAGGGCCATGTCGATGCCAATAGCCAAGCGAAAGCAGATGCAGTTACTCAAGGTGCTGCAGATATAAGCGCACAAACCATTGAGCTTATCAACGCTGTCATCGCTAAGTCCATCATTTATGATGTCACTGAAGAGTCAATGGCTGCACAAGCGCAGCTATTTGACTTTGAGTTAGCACGTAGCAAGATGTCCTCTTCAGATATCATGCACATTCTCTATACCTCAGGCACTACAGGAGCGCCTAAGGGAGTTATGGTTACCCGTGCTAACTGGTCTAAGTATTTTGATACCATTACCAAGATCTATCGCTATCAAGAGTCTGATATCTTCTCTAACTTTGCTGAGATAACTTTTGATATCTCTTTGCAAGATCCAATTTGTGCATGGATTTGTGGAGCAACTGTTGTATGCGCTACTAAGCGTGATGTGATGAATGCTGTTAAGTTTATTGAAAAGAACAGTATCACCATCGTGCACATCACTCCTGCCATGGTCTCATATATCAAGAAATCTGGCATGTTCAAAGTAGGCGCTTTGCCTAGCGTTCGTCTGAGCATATTTATTGGCGAGGCTTTGTGGTATAAGCAGGCGTATGATTACTCTTTATTGTGTCCAAACACAGTTATCTACAATACTTATGGCCCAACTGAAGCAACCGTAGCTGTATCGATCTTTGAGGTTGAAAAATCTGTCTTATCTAATATGCAACAAGATGAGGCTGGTTCAGAGGACTCCAAAGTAGATTCGGCAAAAACACCACTGCTGCACGACATTGTTCCTCTTGGCTATGCCTTTGATGGCGTAGAGTTTTGCGTGTGCGACGAGGATGGAGTAGAAAAAGGCGAAGGTGAAGTCGGTGAGTTACTCATCGGCGGCCCACAAGTAACCGCTGGCTATTGGCAAATGCCTGAGAAAAATGCCAGCGCCTTCATTGAGCGTAATGGCTCAAAGTACTATCGCACTGGCGATTTAGTATGCTTTAGATTAGATGAGAACTTAAAGAGAGTTTTTTACTACATCGGTCGTGATGGCGACATGCTCAAACTGCATGGTTTTAGAGTATCTTTGTACGAAGTAGATGAGCAGTTCGGCGCATTAACTAACTATGTAGTTCGAGCTATTGCTTATGAAGTACCTGATGAGGGCGGTCGCTCAAATGAACTAGTGCTTGCCGTAGAAGGTGCCGACGAAAAGGAGTGTGAGCTCCTGTATCAAAAAGGACGTGCACATGTTGCTGTGTATATGCAGCCAGCTTATGTCTTAGCGCTACAAGATTTCCCACTGAATGTTAATGGCAAAGTTGATCGTAAGGCCATCAAACAGTTGTTAATGAGTAAATACTGTGAGTTAAGTGGCTATACCGATGTAAGCTAAATGCTAAACAGCAAACTTGCTGCTAGACTAGGCCATTCTTATTCAGAACAACTACTCATAGTCACTGCAGCTATCTGTTAGCAAGCATATGACTATGATTGCAAAGTATAACCAGACAGATCGTATAGCCATATTTGGCTCAGTCATTTCGAGAAAACCATGGACAAAGTAGAATTTTACAAACTGATTGGCAAGCACCTGAATAGCGAAATCTCTGATGATACTGATATCTCAGAGCTGCCAGAATACTCCTCTATCACAATCTTTAGCCTGATCGAGGAGCTAGCTACTCATGGTGTAAAGGTTGAGATTAGCGATATTTTAGATGCTGATACCGTCTTAGAACTGTATGAGAACATTTTTTAGTTAACTCATACAAATGCCCATGACTCATGGGCAATACAGACCGCATCTTAAGCACATATACAGCTGGCTAATACTCATGGCAGCATGCCACTGAGAATGTCCAGATGCTGTAAAAACAACCTCTGTACACTGTTAAGCAGAGTCAACTCAGGGTCACATAGCATTACCTTTGGAGAAAACTATGCCTCTAAGTTCAGCAGAAACTCAAAATATGAATAAGAAAGCATCGCGTTTTACTTTTGAGGAGCTCGTGCATGCTATTCAAGCTACTGGACTTAAGCAGTCAGATACGGTGATTGCGTTTTGTTCCCTGTTTAAGTTGGGTCGACCAATTCTAGACGGTAGAGAGCTCGAACGTTTCTATTTGGATGCAATTTTTGAAGTGATTGCAGACGATGGTCTGTTGGTTCTGCCAGCTTTTTCATACTCGTTTTGCAAGCATGAGCAATACGATCCCAAGGCCACACTGTCAGATGTAAATGTGCTTAGCAATTACTGCATCAAGCACGGCATTGGTGTACGTAGTTTAGACCCAAACTTTTCTTACATCTTTTTAACTAAGTCTGATCTGTACAAAGAGACCAAGAGCTCTGTTGCACTCGAGATTAGAGATTTAAAGTTCTCTAATGTTAGTTTTGATTGCGATGAAGAACCATCAATTCCACGCTTCTTATTAAGTCGCAATAGCCGTTTTTTAAATTTAAGTGCTGCTCCGTACTGCACCTTGTTGCATAACGTTGAGCAAAAGCTCGATGTGAATACTCGTTACTACAAGCTGTTTACTGGCTCGATTAAGCGAGATAACGAAGTACTAGATGATGTCAAAATCTATTATTTCTGCCGCAAGTATTATCCAAATACCGAAGTAGATATGGGTAAGCTTGATCATTTTTTCAGACAGCTTGAGAGTGACACTAAGCATAATGCCCAAATCGTTCGTGTACCAATTGGCAAGGCCGATATCTTAGGCGGATCTATTGCGGGTATCTTAAGTGGTTTTATTGAGGCATTTACCGAGAACCCATATGTGGTATCTAAAGGCCCAGCTTTAACGGCAGATCAGATAGACTTAGTAGATGATCCATTTAAGGTAGCAGTCAGTGATATAGATCGTCAGCTATTCAACGTATTAGATCTAGCATCTTAAGCCATGTAATACATGTTAAGAGCAATTACGATCTTACAAGGCGTGAAGCTCAATAAAACTGCTTATTTAAGCAGGCTCAAGGCCGCTAGTCATGAGCGGTGAAACACATGCTTTTTTGTACGTACAACACTTGATGAAACATCTCATTCTTTACGTGTAAAAGCTGTTCAGGAAGCAGCTACGAGCTACAGAATTTGTACTTAATTCGCAAAAATTGGGCAGAGCAGTGGCTATCTGATAGCTACATGCCTTTTTAGGATACAATAAGGGTATTCGTACCTTTTCATACGGTATGTCTATCTGCACTTGTGATGATGATGTTCACAATCTTAATAGCGTTAGCTAGATTTGTTTTCTTTACTAGTTAAGATTAGTACTTTAGCTTTCTTAATTTCATTGCTTCTATTGTGCACGATAATAACAAAAATGGTGCCATAGATATGATATGGCACGAACATCGCTATAGAGTTTTGTGAAGCGTTAAATGAAGCTGCAGCTATAACAACTTAGTTATCGAACTGCATAAGATAGTACTCAAGGAGAGTGTCATGTTCTGCACTAATGATGAATCTGATAAGCACAGCCTTGCCAATTCGTTAAAGTGTCACAAGCGAATCTTTAAGTCTAGCCTATTGTCTAAGGCGGTAATGACTACTCTGAGTGCATCATTAATTGCTTCAAGTGTAGCAATGATTAGCAGCGCTTATGCTATGCCTGTTGAATATCAGATGTGGTATGAAGACGAACACGCATCTGAAGAGAAGCTACACAACGTAACCTTAAAGAACAGCACCATTTTTGTTCCAGCTCCGGATCCAAAAGTTAACTATGGTGCCAATACAGTTTATTCCAAGCACGGCAACTTAAGTGCTAATTACAGCAGCTATACTGCAACAGCAGCTGAGGCAGAAGAGGAAAATCCTTTAGCCTCTCCTTACTACGATCCAATCACTGGAACTGTCAAAAAGCCAGCTCATGTCTTAGCAGAGGAGCGCAGGCAGCGTGCACTTGAGGCAAGTCAGTCCGCTTTAAATGATCAGCAAGAACGTTTAGAGCGTTATGACAACGAGCAGCGTGAGACACGTAATAGCGATCCAAACTACAAGCCTTTTGGCGACTTTTCTAAGCATGATCGTATATTCAAGCGTCTGCCTCAAACAGCTAATTTATTCTTCCTTGAAAATGAAGATGATGCCACTGAGCTCATTCGCGATATTCAGCGTGTTGAAAAAGATTTAAATGCAGAGCTGAGCTTTGTTTTAATGGACGAGAATGGCATTATTGCGCTTAAAGACAACCGTGATTACCCACTCTTTGGTCTGAGCAAATTCCACTTAGCTTATGCAGTCGGATCTTTAATGTCAGCACGATCTGATGGTCCAGACTATCGTGTTTCTTTTGATGTATCGCAGCTTAATCGCTCTGTATTCTCTCCTTTAGTTGAGATCCTTTTTGCTACCGTAGGTCGAGATATTTTGGACCCAACTGGCGAGCTTATTGGTGGTGCAGCTCACAGACAAAGTAAAGCTCAAAAGCGAAGCCAGCTGTCAGGTGCGGTTAAAGCATTCCAATCAGGTGATGTCAGTGCCGCTCGAGAACAGGCCAAACTCCATAGCCAGCCACAAGGTACATACGAACAGTACAATCAAGAGGTTGAGGCACTCAAGAATGCCGACTCTCGTCGTCTGTCTATGAGCATCAAGGAACTGATGCAGTACTCTTTAGGCCAGTCAGACTCTAATGCTAGCGGCATTCTTCTTTCTTACATCGGCAGTTTACCTACCTTAGATGTGTTCTGTAAGACTAAGGGTGTAGAGCGTATGCACTACAGATATAACGATGTGGATACTTTCTTAAATCCAAATCTGGTCTACGAGAACGCAGCTCCACTCTATGAGTCAGCAAAACTCATGGCTAATTATTTCCAGGATGACTACATTAACTCTGATGTGCGTACCTTCATCAACGATATCATGTACTTCAATCCAAGTAGCCAGAAGACCATCCAAAAGGGTGTGCGTAATGCTCTGATTCAGGAGACTGATTCATCTAACTTACGAATCTACTCACTCGAGGGTGTTGGTGGCTTTATGGAAATGCCAGGTCACATTTCAGTGGTAAATGACATGGCCTACATTGAGTGGAAAGGACATCGTATGGTTATGGCTGTTTCCGTACGTAATGTTAAGGGCACTCCATCACGTGCACAGCGTATCGGTGAGATGACTATTTCAGCAACTGCCAAGGCTCTCATGGAATACCAAATCATGCGTGCAGGCTCTGGTAACCGTCCAATGCTTCAATTCAATAAGAAGTAAGCCGCAATACAAATTACAAGACCAAATATAACAAAAGGGACACCATCGGTGTCCCTTTGCATATGCATCAAATAACAAACAAAGGCCATGCGCATATACTCTGCATACCTTCCTGTGCACAAGATGAACAATATGCATGCACATTCATACCTGATGCAGCAGCCAAATAGACCAGCGCATTCATAGCTTTATATGCTCGCGCGTCATAAACAAATAAGGCCGCAATAATTGCGGCCTTATCGATATGAATATTGAAAACTATGAACTAACTTGATTAACGGCCTAACAGGCTCAGTGCCACAGTAGGACGCTGGTTAGCCTGGCTTAAAATAGTCTGAGAAGCCTGCTGAATAATCTGGTTTTGAGTCAGCGCAGCAGTCTCAGAGGCAAAGTCAGTATCGCGAATACGGCTGCGAGCGTCAGACTCATTTTCTGCAATAGAGCTCTGATTGCGGATAGTGCTTTCCATACGATTTTGCACTGCGCCTAGGGCCGCACGTCTTGAGTCAATAGCTTCAATAAAACTATCAATACCAGCAAGAGTAGCCTGAGCACAGCTTTGAGTAGAAACAACCCATCTTAAAGCAGACCACTTGTTTTGAGCAGACATGAATAAACCAAGCTTGTTCTGTCCAGCAGCAGCAGACATATCAGTTGTTTCCACTTTGGCTGGATCAATTTTAAGCATAGACATGATGCCCTTCATGTGGAATCCACTAGACATTGCTAGTTTAATCATGTCTTGAGAGTTTGCGCCTACTTGGAAGTAATACTCTCCATCTGCATTTTTAAGGGTATCAAGAGCTTTAGCGTTATTGCCTGGTGCTCCGTTAGGAGCGTTAGTAGCACCTATACTCATAAGAACATGAGCACCGGCGAATGTTGTCTTATAGCCAATACGAGTGATCTCCTGGCATAAAGAATCTACTTCTTCTTGCAGGGCCTTACGATCCTTTTGGGTATTAGTACCGTTGGCTGCCTGGACTGCTAAGGTACGGATACGCTGCAGCATATTGGTGGTTTCGTCGAGTGCACCTTCAATGGTCTGAGCTAATGCGATACCGTCGTTCGCGTTACGATTTCCCTGATTTAAGCCATTTATCTGGGATGTTAAGCGATCTGAGATCTGAAGACCAGCAGCGTCGTCTTTGGAGCTGTTGATACGAAGACCACTAGAGAGTCTCTGATAAGAGGTATTGAGGGCTAAAGTAGAGTTAGCCAGCTTACGTTGAGCATTAATGGAGCTCACGTTGGTGTTGACGTACAGGGCCATAATCTTTTTCTCGCATAACTTGCCATGGACTAAATGGTCTGTAGCCACAGCCTTGTTGGTTTTGTAATTTACAAAGTGCAAATGCTATGCCTAATTACAAAGTCAGTTTTGCAAGTTTTGGGCATTAGCTGTTTTAAGCCTTTGCATTGAAAGAGTTTGAAACTTGCCGACTCAAATTGAGAGCAGCATTATTGTGAAGTGAGAGTCGGCAAGGGATTTGGTTGGCTTTTTAAGCTTAGGTGTTGAATGCTTTTTGGACGTATTCAGTAGCTTTTGCCGCAAGGGATTTATGGGGGCTTTTAGGAGTTATTGATCATACGAAATTGCCGCGAAAACTTTGAATTGATCATTTGGCATGGAGTGGCTATGTGGTAGGCATTTTGGAGTTTTGAGCTGCAAAGAAAAAGGCCATCAGGGCATGCCGAAGTTGGCTGTGCAGCTGATGGCCTAATGGGGTGCTAGAAGTTATTGCTAGCAGCTATGGATGTGGAGTAGTGGCTGATTAGTGGACGCCGTACATGCGGTCAGCCATGAAGTTAAAGAGAGCCTTGCGATACTTTGCAGACTCATCTGCCTCAGGAACGATGTAGTCAAAGCAGTGGTAGACACCATTCTCAACGTGCAGCTCAACCTCGTTACCTGCATTAACTAACTGGTTGGCAAAGTTTAAGGACTCACTAACAAAGAGATCGATGTCGCCTACATAAATGAAGCTAGCAGGCATGTTGCTTAAGTCCTGAGCAAAGGTTGGTGAGAAGTAGCCTAAGTAGTCACTCTTCTGGATGAGCTTCTTGCGAGCATCTGGGGCCATATGAGCTACTTCTTTGGCATCACCATATTGACTCCAAGCAAATACATTGCTCTCAGGAGTCCATAAGACCTCGCCAGTCTTCTCGGCCTTAACAACTTCGTTAGTGCCAGTGCGGTAATCAAGCATTGGATAAGTCAGAACCTGGCCAGCAATTGGGAAGTCGTAATGATCGCGATTAAATAAAGACATACCGGCAGCTAAGCCACCGCCAGCGCTTTCACCCATTAACACAATAGCATCGGTATTAATGCGGTACTTATCTGCGTTCTGATAGAAGTAAGTAAGCGCACTGTAGCTATCATGAAGCTGTGCAGGGAATGGCTTTTCAGTAGATAGACGGTACTTTGGTACGATTACGTTAGCTTGCAGTGTGTTTGCGATTGTCTGATAGTAGTTAGACATGTAATAGGCATTGCGGAAGAGGAAACCGCCGCCGTGAAGAAACACTACTAAAGGACGATCCATGCGGCGATCTTGCTTAACGGCAACATCTGCATATACAGGGCACTTGTCAGATGGCTCAGTGCAAGCTTGTGGCTTGTATAAGGAAACCTCAACTTCACCTTGCTCAAACTCATTTGGAACCTTGATGATTTCAGGCTTGATGGTGCCAAACTCTTCCTTGAAGTTCTTGGTAAAGTTCTTAACGTCTTCAAGACTGGTCAGGCTTAACATATTTGCAGAGGCTCCATCACGATAAGCAGGAGCAATGCGCTCCATGTATTTGATCTCTGATGCTGTTGCGCTAGTGGTGAACAGCACAGCGCCTAAAGCAGCGCTTAAAGCACTGATGGCAACCATCTTAGACAGTTTCTTGCTACCAAAAATCATTCTGTTTTCCTTATTTGTTTAACTCACAAGCACAGTTGACCATGCTTAATCACAGCTAAGATTTTAGCTAATGCTGCATTGGGTAAAGTTAGCCTTCGCTTGGTAAGACTATCTTCACTGCTTAGTCCTCAAATAGACTATACCTTAGAATACTTAGTATAGTCTTATGAACGCAATAATCATTGTGTACAAACAGAAATATTAGCAGCTAAAGCAGTGTTTAGATGCTGTGATCTTTTACAGCACTATGCTCATTAATAAGATCGCAATGATCTTAACGAATGATCATTTCATTCAAAAACATGAGTTTTAGCATTTGATTAATCGGATTGGTATGGGCTGCACTGGGCGCTAAAGAAGTAAGTGATTTGATTTTTTGGGGCTACAGCCTATTTGTCACTAGTTTGAAAGTGTTTATACAGCTTATGAAAGGCCGTGTGGTTTAATGATGGTTACTTTGTAAATTGTGTTGAGTATCTTTTGGGCGCATAAATTGGCTAAACCATGAGTATTATGTTCTCAAAAAGGTAGACAGCACGGCGCTTGTACGCCTTTTTACTGATGACTTTAACTTGTAGGTTAGCTATAATCGATCAAATTTCTCATAATTTGTGATGGGCGGTTAGCTAGGCATTATCTAATGCTGTATCAAGTAAGTAACTGCCATGGCTCACATTAACAATCACGTATGCTGTAGTTGAGTTACCTTAGCGAGTATCATCAAAGCTAAAGTACATACTTCACTGTTCTAACGTACGTCTTTGCACAACTGGAGCGGCTTCTATGTCAAGCGAATTAAAAGTTAAAGAACTTATCCCTCTGTATACCAAGGAGCAACTACATGAGCGTGTAGTTGAGATGGGCAAACAGATTAGTGCTGACTACAAGGACAAGAAGCTCTGTGCTGTATGCATCTTAAAAGGCGCTATTCCATTTTTCTCTGATCTGATTCGTCAGATCGACAACATGGATATGACCATCGATACCTTACGTGCATCTTCATATGGTTCCGGCACTGGTTCTTCAGGTGTAGTTAAATTCATCAAAGATGTTGAACAGGATGTTAAAGGTAAAGACGTACTGTTAATCGAAGACGTGGTAGATACTGGTTTAACCATGAAAGAGATCGTGGCTCATATGTATGAGCTCGGTGCTGCTAGTGTTAAGATTGCAGTATGTATCGATAAGCACGAGCGTCGTGAGATCGATATTAATGTTGATTACTATGCATATGAGCTTGAGCAAGGCTTTATCGTAGGCTACGGTCTTGATTTAGCTGAGCGTTATAGACAGCTCGATGGAATTTACGAGGTTGTTCTTGAAGGCAATTAAGTTCAAGCTTAAAGACGGCAGCATGTCTGAAGAGATCAAAGGCGTAACTATGCTTGAAAGCAGCGATTTATATCCTGCTTTTCCAGAGCAGTTATATCATGATTTAGACAGCTCAAATAGTGCTTTACCAAAAGGCGATGCAAAGCTTACTGAGGGCGATCAGTTATCTGACAAGATTGCTCCTCGTTCTTTTGCATCTTTACAGCTGCGTGCAAAAAATGCCATGCGCAGTTTGTTTGCGCTCAAGCGTGAGCGCATGCTGGTCATGTGCACTGGTCGTTTGATCGATCCTTTAGCTACTGCCTATGACATGGTCAAAGAGGTCTCAGGCATTGAGGCCGTGATCGCTTATGCTCCGACTAAGTTTGAGCTCTTTGGCAATGACAAAGAGGATGGCATTTTAACCGCTAACTACTGTCTGATGTCAGCAAGCGGTGCTAGTGTTAAGCTCGCTGGTCAAGCTCGTAAGAGCACTCGTGTGACTCGTATTTGCGATGAGGGTTTATTCACTACTAAGCAAGTTACTGCAGCTGTAGTTGAGGAAGAGACCACTGAGCCAAATAAAGATTTAAAAGAACTGGGCAAAGACGATCACAAGGTAGCTTTAACTTCTCTTACCTCAGTTTGCCAAGATGGTCTGTTTGAGGCTGGCACTTTAGCTGCCGCATCTGGACAAGATGACAGCCACGAGAGGGATGCTAAATCATCTGAGTGCGCTGATAAGGCTGCTTGTTCTCAGAGCAGAGCAAACTACAACGTCATCATCATGCCATGTGTGCATTTAATTGAGCACAGCAAGTGGCTTGGAATGATTGACGCTTGCTTAGCTGAAAATGATGCCTTAAAGCTCATCTTAGTTGGCGATGCTACTGATGTAGCACAGCTAAGTTTACTGTGGTCAACTCTCGATAGCGCCATTCATACTGACGTCGTATTAGAGTTCCCAGTAGTGGGGGCTTTACATACCCTTGGCGGTCTGATTAACCACTACCGTCTTAACGATAGATCAGGCTCTGATCTGTTGCCGTTTTCACGCGATGCTTTAGCGCTGCTTGCTGCCTATAGCTGCCGTATTAGCGGCGATCGACGTTATTTAGGCTTAACTGAACTTTCTTTAAAGAGTCTCATTTATGAGGCAAATCGTTTTGCTCTGCGCAACTTAAAAGATGTTCAGTGTCCTGAAGCTAAAGAAAACGCTGCAGATTCACAAGATCATATCTCATGCTCATTTGTAAGTCGTTACCATGTGTTAAAAGCTATTGCAGCTTTAGACTTTAGAAACAACTTCTTAGCTGAGTCGGTATTGCGTGAACACCGTGATCGTCAGCTCTTGATCTCAACTCAAGGTGCAGTAGTTGGTCAAATCAATGGCCTGTCCGTGATTGAGACCTTAGGCACTTCATATGAGTATGGCGAGCCAGTACGTATCACTGCTACTTTAAGAGCAGGTGGTGAAGGCGACGTTATTGATATTGAGCGTAAGGCCGAGCTTGCTGGTCAAATCCACGCTAAGGCCATGATGATCATTAACGGCTTCCTCACCAAAGAGTTTGGTTCAGAGCAGCCTCTGCCAGTATCTGCAAGCTTAGTATTTGAGCAAAGTTACAGTGAGGTTGATGGCGATTCAGCTAGCTTAACTGGCCTGTGTGCGGTGATCTCTGTACTTGCAGGTCTGCCAATTCGCCAGGGCTTAGCGGTAACTGGTGCTGTTGATCAGTTTGGTGATGTGCAAGCTGTTGGTGGCGTAAATGAGAAGATTGAGGGCTTCTATCGCGTCTGCCGTCTCCATGGTTTAACTGGAGAGCAGGGCGTTATCATCCCAAGCTCATGCGTCAATCAGCTGGTATTGCGTCCTGCTGTTGTGAAGGCTGTGGCTGAAGGTAAGTTCCATATCTTTACTGTGTCTCATGTAACCGAGGCTGTAAAGATGCTTACTACTGTTGACTGGGGTGACGCAGAGACCGAGAACACTGTTTGCTATCGCATTAGCGAGCGCCTCAATAATGTTATTGCTGGTGCCCAAGAGCAAACTTGGTACGAAGAGTTAACCGAGAAGGTCAAAGACGTCTTAGCTAAGCTCACTGGTAAGTCAGTGAGTACAGACGACAAGGATGACAAGGCTGCAAAATAAGCCTCCCACCATTCATTTATAACAAGGCTGCAAAATAAGCCTCTTACCATTCATTTATAACAAGGCTGCATTTGCAGCCTTGTTAACATGCTTATATCTACAATCTACCCTGCCTTTTATTGTTTTAGCACTTCTCCTCTCTATCAAGGCAGCGCGGCAAACTTAGCACAGTTTTGTTGACTGCAAATGCTATAATCGATGGCTGTAGAACTAAGCTGATCTAAGGATTTTTTGATGAATACAACAGTCAATGATAATCAGAAAGTTTGTACCGACGATCAGGTTATGGCAAAGCTTAAGTCTTTTAGCTGCATATACTTTGTGGGTATTGAACCCATGCTCTCTAAGTTTTATGAGCGCTTTAATGAGTGTTTTAACGCATCTGCAGACTTAAAAGTAGTTAAGGTTGTTAGTACGACTCAAAAGAGTAAGGATGATGGGATTGAAGCCGCTTTAAAGGGTGTAAAAGACGCTCTTATCATTAGCGCCTACAATCTGTACATCTTTAAGGATGAGACTGTCGATAACAACACCATCATCAACTATCACAATGCTCTGCTCCCGTGGCATCGTGGTGTCATGGCTACAGTATGGGCTGTTTGGGCAGGCGATAGTGAGGCTGGTATGAGCTGGCATATCGTTGATCGTGGTATCGATACAGGGGCTGTTCTTGTACAACGCTCTGTTGAGGTTGCACCTGATTTAGATGCCATTACTCTTTCAGCTCAAATCAATAATCTGGCCTTGCAATCTTTGAGTGATGCCATTGAAAACTTAGTGCATGGCAAGAGGGCAACATTAACACGCACGGTTGACGATGAGTTGCATGGTTACCATGCACTAAAAGATCGTCCAAACCATGGTGTTTTTGACCGAACCTGGGATCAAGCAACGGCATCGCGCTTTTTAAGAGCTATGTATGCAGCCAAGATGAATCAGGTGAAAGCCCCAGAGATTGAGATTGATGGTAAGAAGCATGCTTTCTTAAAATGGAAATTTAAAGAAAACATACTTACTATCAAGACAGTAGATGGTATTAGTGAAACTATAGAGTACAAAGACTGAGTTTTACCTGCTAAGTGATCATGGCTGCTCTTATGCTGCAGCCATTTGTAGCAGCCATGTTCTGACTACCTTGTTTACTCTCGGTAAGATTAAAGCTTAACGTGGCGGTACTTGTAGAAGAACAGTGGTGGAATAGCAAGGCCAATGGCAATAGAGAAGATAATGCCGATGCTACGCATGCCGCTATGGAAGAGTACTAAGATTTGATCATTTAAAACGGCATTGCTCTCTGGCTCAGCTACGTTCATCAGTGCAACTAATGCGTTGAATGCATCTACTCCAGGAATCATGGAGATAATGCAAGGTACAGTGAAAATAGGGCGTGGTACTTTTAAACGTGGGCCAAAGTAAATAAAGATCAAAGAGCAGATGCTACAGGCAATGAAAGTAGCTGGGATCACTTCAACATTCATCATCACAAACATGTCACGTGAGCCGCGACTTAAAGCTGAAACAAGTGCGATTAAAGTTAGATAGCGTCCTGGAACAGTAAAAAGCATAGCAAAGGCAGGTCCAATCACCGCTGCAGCTAATGCATGGTACATTACGGTGAGCCATTGCTCGTTTGAGAGCATGAGGTGCAAATCCATTTGAGTCTGTCCTGATCCCATGCCTTTGGGCATAGGATTTGTAAAAGTTAATCTGTGCGTTCAAGCGGCTAGTTCCATTAGCTAGCCTTGAAAAAGAGCTACTGCATTGTGAATACGGGGCGCATTTAGTATGAGCTCATTGACAGTGCAGCTTCGGCCTTAGGATCGATAGTTAGTGCTAGCCGAATATAGCGGTTACGCTTGAGTAGATAAATGAGGTCATTAATAAGCCGACTGCAGCTGACACTATCAATACCAAAGCAATCACGATACGGTTTAGACCAATTGGTACATGGCCTTTAAAAATGTCCAAAAAGCCGTTTATGAGCGGGAAGCCTGGTACTAACAGTAAGGTTGAGGCGGTTGCTGCAAGCATTACATTGCTTTGAGTGCCATTAAAGAGGTAGTGGCAACATAAAGCGGCTATGGATGATCCAATACATGCACATAGCATGAAGGTAAAGGATTCAAAGAAGCCTCGTCTAATAAACAAGAAGCGGTAATACATTAAGAACAAACAGCCAATTAAAGCTCCTAAGCAAACGGCTGCATTGCCGCCATTGAGGTAGGCAAAGCAACCTCCAGCAATTGCCTCAATAAAGATGAGTTGCTTGTGTTGATAATGACGTGGTCTTACTGCACGAATAGCTAAGAAGATCTGGTGAGGATCGCTAAGTGAGCCATTGGAAACACGCAAGCAAATCTGATGGAGCCGACAAAGCGAATCCATGTTGATGGCAAAGTGCTTGATCTCTTTAAAGTCAACAGCAATGTTACTGCCACGGCGTAACTTGACCATGATGCCATCACGTGAGATAGATAAATCGATATTGCGGCAGCCCAGATCATGAGACATCTTCTTTACTGACTGCACAATCAGTCGAGTTTCAGCGCCCACTGAAGCCATACGCCAGCCTAATGTGGATAAGAGCTTGGCTTTCAGGGCTAAATCTTCATTATCAGATCCTGGAGTGACATAAGTATCAGCAAAGAGAGCCTCGTCTTCAACAGTCTCTAAGTGCACGCCGTTAGCGTCCTTGAGAACATGAGCTGATGATTTGCTCTTGCTAGCTGCAGATAAAGCGTGCGAAGCTTGAGTATAAGCTTCACCTTGCTTAGCTACAGAGTTGTGGCTGCTTGTATTGTCATTGCTTATAGCAGAGTTGTTGCAGCTACCGTTGTCATTGCTTATAGCAGAGTTGTTGCAGCTACCGTTGTCATTGCTTATAGCAAAGTTGTTGCAGCTACGGTTGTCATTGCTTATAACAGAGTTGTGGGCGATATTGTTTTCATTACTTACAGCAGATGCGTTATTAGTAAAGACGCTATGGTCATTTCTATAGCCGTTAGCTAAAGCATCGGCATAGCTGTTCACGCAATCTATAGTTTCTGATTTGTACGCCATGCTTGCATGTGGATGCAGTATGCTTTGGTCGTGGTCGTTACTAAAGTTTGCTCTGTTTAAGAGGTTGTGACACTCGCCTAGATGTGATTGCAGATCAATGTGAACGGAGTCTGTAGCGTTGTAGTGCTCAATGCAATGATGCTTGTGTGAGCTGTAGCTCTTATGGCCTGCACGCGCTATGTGAGGGATAACACTTTCAATTGGCTCTGGGAAAATTGCCTTGGAGCCGATGTCATGAATGCGGCCTAGAATGCCTTTTTCATTATGACGATGGATTTGCATCTGCTGCTCATCATTACATGGACTTGGCTGTTCGTTAGAAGCGTAATGAGAGGGCTTAAATGATCCATGACTAACATTATGTAATTGCTTTGAGCCATGATGCTTATGCTCTAGCAGTTCATCGTCCAAGACTGCTTCAGGCATGATATCTCCTAATTTAGCAAGAGAAAATTAAGTCTTACAATCATATGTCTATATGAGCCATCGTGATTTTGGATGGCTCAGGCAAAGTAAAGGCAAGCAAACACTACTTGCGCTTAATTAGTCGGATGATGTGGTGACGCTTTGGAGTGGTCTTAACCTCACTACCATCCTTGATGCGTGAGCAGAAGTTGCTATCGAGTGAGTCAATGCTGCTGTAGCCAGTAGCGCTGCTCTTGAAAAGACTGTCAGCCTTTTCCTCTTCAAAGCTTTGCTCTTCTAAAGTCTGAGCATCAGCATGATTGAGGCGTGCTAAAGCATCTTCGTAGGCTTCACCTGAAGAAAAGTTAAGGTGGGATGGGTGGTCTTTGTTATGTTGTGTTTTGACAGTGTTGCGATTGTAGATAGTGAACATATCTGCCTCTAAAGCATGATCAAAAGTTTTGTTCGTCTCTTGGTTTAAGCGCTTAACTGTTGAGTAAGAACGTTGTGTAAAACTGTTTACGTAGCCTATTTTTATCCTAGCTATGCACACCGTCAAACATACATATCGAAATCGGTAAGTGATCTGCATCAAAATAAGTCACTTTAAATGGCGTGAATATGCCGCTTTGTGTGAAGTGGATCACTTTAAAATGCAGGTCGAAAAATCTTTTTGGCACAACGACGATGCAAGATCAACTCTTTGATATTTCTTGCAAGCAGCAATTTGAGTGGACAATTTTCATCATTTTGAACCTAGTAAGCGCCTTGCAAGCGCACAATTGCGTAGTGCTACCCCGTCTACAAGATAAATAAGCCAACTAGCCGTACGCAAAACCAGCAAAATGTAGTGCACAAACTCATCAATTGCACATTGCTTACACTTATGTTCTTTGCGTTTTTTGTAGAGTGAATTGCAATTCTTGTTAGCTTAGTGCAACTTAGCGCATGCAACATTGATTGCTTGACAAAACTTGCATATGTCAGATGCAATCAATCCTATAAAATGGCGTATTAATGCCATTTATCAGAAAAATATGCGCTCACATGCTTAAAAACATACATAAGGCACTGACGTCATATACTTATGTATGTAAGTGATTAGTACCTTAAGGAAACTACGTCAGTCTGATGGCTTTTAACAGTTATTGCGGTCTTATATGTGGCATGTAACCCAAGAAAAGATGCTTAGTGATGCTATCGAGCTTTGTCTTTGCTAGAATCACAGTGTTAGACCAATGGAGATTTTCTAACCATGGATATGGCTAAGTTTAAGGCTACTTGGGGTGAGTTTAAGAACATCCGTTTTGTAATCACTCCGTATAAGGAATCACCAACTAAAAAGGTTTATGGTGTATCCCTGTACAACAATATACGTAAGACTGATGGTAGCAATGGCTATACAGTAAAGACCGCTCGTATTGGTATCATCAATAACTCCGAGCCATTCGGTCTAATTGAGTTTACAGAGGCTTACTTAGACGAGCATCCAGAGATGCGTTTTGTCACTGTAACTCGTTGCAAAGATGCAGACGGTGCGGTTTATTTTGAGTTTGGTACCCGCTCTTCTCCTCAAAAGCCAATTGAGTCTACTCCAAAGCGTATCTTGGCCCAAAAAGAAGCGGTACGTCAGGCAGCCCGTAAGTATGTCAAAAAAGCTAAAGCATCTGAGTATGAGTCAGATATTGATGATTATTTATTCGATATCGAGGATGATACTCATGTTCATGCAGCAGATTCTCATGAAATCAATGCTACTTCTAAGCAAGTCTCTCACAATGCTGATAGTGATAAGAGCAAGGTAATTGCCATTACAGGTGCGGCTGCAGGTATCGGTCGTGCCACCGTGCTTAAGTTCTTGGCTGAAGGCTGGCGCGTGGCTTTTTGCGATATTGAAGAGAAAGCCTGTGTTGCTCTACAAAAAGAGATTAGATCTTTAGGCTATGCTGATGCTACTTTCTACTTTTCTAAAGTAGATGTTAAAGATCGCTCCGAGGTAAACACTTGGATTAGCGGTGCTGCTACTTTCTTTGGCCGTATTGACGCTCTCTTTGCCAATGCTGGTATTCACCGCTCCAATACCATCATGAACATCACCGATAACGAGCTTGATCTCATGATGAATACCAACATCAAAGGCACCATCATTACTATTCAAGAGGCCTTGCCTTTCCTAAAGGATGCAGACAAAGGCTCCATCGTAATTAACTGCTCAGATCAGTTCTTCATCGGCAAGAGCAATAACTTTGGTTATGGCCTCACTAAAGGCGCTTTAGGTCAAATTACTCGCTCTTTAGCCGTGGACTTAGCTCCAATGGGTATTCGTGTGAATGCTGTGTGCCCAGGTACTATTCGCACTCCTCTGTCAGAGGCTGCAATTAAGCGCTATGCTGATAAGGTAGGTATCTCATCTGAGGAAGCATGGGCTGAAGAGGGACAGCTATTCTTATCTGGCCGCTGTGGTACCTCCGATGAGGTTGCAGAGGTAGTCTACTTCTTAACCGAGAAGGGCACCTTCACCACCGGCTCCCATTACCTCGTAGATGGCGGCATCTGCGCTCGCTAACAAGCACTAAGTTGCTCGCTAGCATGCAAAGCGTAGCTCTCACAGGCTCGCTCTACGTTGCTCGCTAGCATACAAAGCGTAGCTCGAAGGCTCGCACTCAATTGCTTGTTAACAATCACTGCATTTAGCAAACGCTAAATTGCTTGCTAACAAATTCTAGTAGCTCGCATGTGAGAGCTACTTTAGCAATCATGATTAGGCCCATCCATTGTGATGGGCTTTTTCGTATCTGCATGAGGCAAAGACAAAAACAGCCCCAGTGTTACGTGGAGCTGCTTTAGTTTTCTGTAGCTGTTAGCTGTAGTTCTAATCGACCTTTGAGATGTCTGGAGTATAGAACTTAAAGCCGTGTTGTAAGAGCACATTTGGCTTAACGTCTTGATCTGCCTTCAACAGAATCATACGGCGATCACCAAGCTTTAAGAAACCAGTCATGATTGGGATTGGTGGCAGCTTGGAGTGCTTGAAGCAGCAAGCTAAAAGCTCTTTTAAAGTAGCGCTCTGAGGAGAAACGAGGTTAACTGGGCCTGATGGTAAAGTACCTTCAGTCATCAGCATTAAGGCATTGAGAGTGTCGTGCAGCTCAATGAATGGAACCTTGTTCTCGGCATGTAAAATGGTAAATGGTGGGGTGAAAGCTGACTTCTTGATAAAGCCACCATTGCGGTGGAGCACGATACCAAAGCGTGCAATATAGAAGTGCTTGAAGTTGAAGCGCTCATTTAATTCTTGAGCTGCAGCTTCTAACTTACGAGTAAGCTCAGCAATCTCGTTGTCGCCATTAGTTGGGCTGTTCTCGTCGATCTCACCATTGCCCTTGTCATCATAAATAGCCACAGCACTTGCCTGTACATAGATTGGCGGCAGGGTGATGAGGGCCTTAAACTTATTGATGATGTCTAAACGGCTAGATAAGAGCAGGTTAAGACGACGGGTGGTAATTGCCTTTGCACCAAAGCTCTCGCCTGCAAAGTTGAACAATACATCGCCTTCGCCGTTGTAATCATCGTAAGAGATGAGATTAACTTTACCTGACAGGCCGTGGTGTTTCTCAAGACGAGCGTTGATCACTGCGATATCGGAATGGGTAAGCACAGTAACCTGGTGACGCTGTTCAATCAGCATTTTGGCAAAGTATCCGCCGACGAAGCCAGATCCACCTGCGATAACTACGTGCATTTTTTCCTCCAACTATCACAAGCTACGCACAACGTTGCTAAGGTACATCATAGACCACACATAAAAGGCTCTAAACACAAAATCGCAGTCAAAGACAAGCAAATATACATTTAAGTGCCTAGAGTTCCGTTTAGCAGTGTTACCACTGCTCACAAAAAGGTGTTTTGCATTATAGCGCACGCTCTTTTAATGTGTTCCATGTCACGCTAGGTTTGTTATGGCTTTGTGAGCATTGCCTCGCATTGAACAAAAATTGAGCGAAAAATCCACAGCTTGTACTAATTTAGCGTGACAAACGCTCATTTGTGTGATGCACATTTGAACAACGATAAAAAGAGCTGCAAAAGGCTTTACAAGTGATACGAATTATCACATAAGTGCAAGCGTAACCACGGAAAATGCGATGTAAATGCGAAAGGTTGGTGTTTTGTTGAAAAAGTTACACTTTGCTAACTTGCTGTTAGGCGTATCGGCGCGTACAACTGATTGTGAAGAGAGCTTTACAAAGACTGGCGCAAGGGTGCACTAGTATTGTCCATAGCAGGATATTGGACATAAGATAGCTGCATTTATCGTGGATCAAAATCATGCAGCTACAAAAGTATTTTGCGTTAGACACATAGAATCGTTTCGCACTTGCAGCACAAGAATTTAGCTTTAGCACGCCCATGGCTTGCAAAGGCCGTGTGTTTTGGCACTTGCAGGCACAAGGACAAATTTTTTAGTACGGTCATGCACTTGCAAAGGCCGTGCGTTTTGGTACTTGCAGGCAAATGCATGCAGTACAAATGAAAAGGGCATCGTTGATTGCTCAGCGATGCCCTTTGAGGCCTAAAGTTGTGTGTTACAACTTGGGCCTAGTTTAGTTACTTATGGTGTAACAATGAATTACTTGTCCTGCTGACCAGCCTGGATAGCGGTGATGGCAACGGTGTAAACGATGTCATCAACTAAAGCACCACGGGAGAGGTCGTTTACAGGCTTGTTGAGGCCCTGCAGCATAGGACCGATAGCAACAACGTCAGCTGAACGCTGTACAGCCTTGTAAACAGTGTTACCAGTGGAGAGGCTTGGGAAGATGAATACGGTAGCCTTACCAGCAACCTTAGAACCTGGAGCCTTCTGAGCAGCAACGTCAGGCATTACAGATGCGTCGTACTGGAGTGGGCCGTCGATTACGAGGTCTGGACGTAATTCCTGAGCCTTCTTGGTAGCCTCGGTCATGAGGTCAACATCTGGACCCTTACCTGACTTGCCAGTTGAGTAAGTGATCATAGCAACGCGTGGATCGATGCCGAATGCCTTAGCGGTATCAGCAGACTGAATAGCGATCTGAGCGAGCTGATCTGCATCTGGGTTGAGGTTTAAGGCGCAGTCACCAAATACGTATACCTGCTCCTTCATGAGCATGAAGAAGATAGCGGATACTAAAGAAGCACCTGGAGCGGTCTTGATAACCTGAAGAGCTGGACGGATGGTATTAGCGGTGGTGTGAACAGCGCCAGATACTAAGCCGTGAACCTCATTAGCCTCAAGCATCATGGTGGCTAAGAATACGTTGTCCTGGAGAAGTGCACGAGCGTCTTCTTCAGTTAAGCCCTTGGACTTACGCAGCTCAACTAAACGTGGAACATACTTCTCGCGGATATCCTCTGGATCGATGAACTCAACGCCCTCGTCAAGAGAAACACCCTGCTCCTTAGCAACAGCTAAGATAGCGTCCTTCTTACCGTAGAGAACTGGTACTGCAATCTTAGCAGCAGCAACACGAGCAGCTGCACATACAGTACGTGGCTCATCACCCTCAGGAAGAGCAATGCGCTTGTTAGCAGCACGAGCAAGCTCGGTGAGCTTGTAACGGAAAGCTGCTGGGCTCATGAGTGGGAATTCTTTTGCACATACCTTAGCTAAGGAAGCAACTAATTCGCCATTGAAGAATTGAGCAGCAAACTCGCCTGATAACTGAGCACGCTCGTTATCGTCTGAGTAGATAACAGCTGGAAGCATGGAGAAGGTCTCTGCTACAGCCCATACTGAGGACTTGGTGCAGATAGTAGCCTTGCCTGCCTGACCCTCAACGCCATCGCACAGTACAACAACTGCAGCATTGGTTGAAGCTGGAACGGTAGCGGTAATTAATACCTCGTGCTCTTGAGCAGAAGCTGCGTCAAAAGATACACCGCAAACACGTACGTTCTCGTCGCCAACTAAAGCACCCTCTAAGAAGGAAGCTAAGTCAGAAGCGCGTAAAGCGTAGTTCTTGCAGTTGTATGGGATGTTAGCCAGCATGGTAACTGGGCACTTGCCTTCAGCTGAGCAAGAAGCACCAGCCTCTGGAGCCTTAGAACCTGAGCAACCGCATGAAGAGTTGCAGCCACACTCGCTCTTGCCAGCTAATACGAGCTTCTTGCGGCCAGTAGCGTCACGTGGAGCGTCTTCGTTTAATAAGATACCGCCAACTACACGATCCTTGCCTGAATCACCGAAGTAACCCATAGCGATGCGTACCATGGAGTGAGCCTTCTTGCAGGCACCGATGGATACAGGAATCAGGTCAGCATCTAAAGCAAGGCAGATAGCAGCGTTGATCTCGTTCTGGTCAAAACGATCAGCAACAACACCCTCAACAACTACAACATCAGCACCAGTGTCCTTTAACAGACGGTTGTAGTTAGCTAAAACAGCCTCGATGAGCTCGCTCTTCTGGCCATTGGCGATGTACTTAACAGCTTCGCACTTTGACATTGAGTAAGTGCTGCAGCTGCATGCACCCTTGGCGTTCTTGCAAACGTCAAATGGACGGAAGACGGTAGCCTTGGCACCCTTATCCTGTAAAGCCTTAACAAGACCGTTAGCAGCAACAAATAAACCGTCAGCTTTGCCGGTTGGTAAAAGCATTAATGAACGTGACACATCAATCTCCAAATTATTTAGGTGCCAAACTAAGAACGCAAGAGAGGTTATAACAGATCCACGTACTTGCAAGCTGTATTAAAGAGCCTTATGTAAGGCTTTAGATGACTTACATAAGGCACTTTGGCACAAGTCTTAGTCCTTGAGCACATTAGCATCATCTATCAGGGCTGTTAACTTTTAAGATTAACTCATTAAGCACTCATAAAAGAGCCCAATTAAACTGACAGATGCAAGTTGATTCTATAAAGGATAGCGCAAATGATGTAAGAGTGCTTTGCTTTTGCTCAAAAAATTGGCTTTAGGCCATATTAAGCCACAACAGTTATTAGTGTAGATGGTAAAGATGTCTAACTTAGATACTAACAAGGTTAGTTGCGCTAAAGGCAACTAAGCCTCAAGTAATATCTTTGTGCGCTGCATGTTGCCGTTTTTTAAAAGACGTGCACACAAAGCCCGCAGCCTTGGGGTAGTCCCACGCAATACCATGGATCCAAGCTTGGTACGAAATGCACGGACAATTATTACAATGACTTTATTAAGTCTCTTTACAAAAGATCCGAGGCTGTATAGTAGTCGGTCTTTTTGTACGCAAAGCCCGTGTTAAAAGAGTTTGATGGGTGAGATTGCACTAAGTGATAGCAAGTATTTATAAGAATATCTTATTCAACGGTGGAAAATATTTGTTTACAGTTGGCGTAGATGGGCTAGTTGCAAAGTTTGGTCTAACTAAATTAGGTCACAATAGAGCTTGAGCTGTTAAAATACCGCACTCAAAGAAAGTTGTGGCTAAAGAAAATGTTCAAGGAGATGGCGCATGTCGTTGATTCAGGTAATTAAACGCGGTAATGATTATATGAACGCTTGGCCTGATGAGCCGATATTGATGGCTATCTTTCCAGAGATGCGCGTAAAAGCCATGCTCGCTACCTCTAAGAAGTTTGTGCCACCTGCAGTTGCGCTGCTCGTCTTTTGGATTTATTACATCTGTGGCGGCTTTCATGGCCTCTATCGACTTTTTACCGCTCCACAGGCTGGATCGATGACTTTCTATATGGCAGTAACTAGCCTGATTATCATCATTCCCATCCTCATCTATTTACCCATCCACGGCATTATTTGGTTTGGCTATCAGGCTGATAAACAACTAAACAAGCGCCAAACTTTGTTCTATCGTAATGTTTGCTCCAAGCTAGGCCGTGAGCCTAAATCAGATCCGGTGATGTTTGATCTTATCAGTATCATTAACGACGGCATTAAGAATCTTGAGGATAAAGAATTTTTAAATGAGCTCTAAGCAAAGTTTATAGCTATCAAAAACAAAAAGGCCTCTACACATAGAGGCCTTTTTGTCATAGCTAAACGAAAATAAGCTTATGGAGCGTTCTTCTTAGCTTCCTGCTCGACGAAGCTTTCAAACTGCTTAATCTTGAGGTCGTAGTCGGCAACATCATCACATGAGTCTTGATTACCAAGGTCACAAGCACGCTTATGGTATTCAAAAGAAAGCTTAGCGATCTTGATATCCTTAAGCACATAAGCCTCAGAGAAAGTAATTACAGCAAGCTGACGGCAGCCAGTTGGGTCTTTAAGGTTGCAAGCTTTCTGACCATACTCACCAGCCTTAACTAAGTCCTGATCTACATGCTCGCCTAAGAAGTAGAGATTAGATAAGAGTAAGCAGCCGTAAGCGTCACCCTTTTCACATAAGTAATCAGCAATCTGAGTACCGCGAGCATAGTCGTTGAGGTTGTAAGTGCTGTCAGTGAACAAGGTTGCTACAGCTGTACAGGTCTTTAAAGCAGCAGGATCATCGGAGTAGCAGATCTTGGTTAAGTACTTAGCTGCGTGCTGGAACTCCTTACGCTCTAAGTATTGTTGAGCTAAGAAGTTGCACTCTGCCATGGAACCAGTTTCGCACTTGATGATAGCGTCTTGTTCGCCTTTGAAGTTTTCTTTTGCCCATTCAACTTCGGTGTTTGCCTGAGCAGTTGAGGTGAGGCTCACTAATGAAGCAGCAGCCATGATGCATGCAATAGTAGCTGCGGATCTAAAAGGGCGCAGACCAGATTTGATAAAGCTTAATGGGTTCATAAAATTCTCTTTTCTGTCAAACTCGATCAAGAATGCTTTTCAACACTCAAAAGGCATTGCATTTGATCTAAGTAACGGCAGTTTTTGCAGAAAACATACAACAGGTGCAAAAAAATCTTTAGCTAGCGCCAATTGTTTGTTAACTAGCCAACTGTAACAGCTACAGTTAAAACGCAGTAGTAGCTCATGATTATAAGCTTGCACGCTTAGATCGCTAATACTTGTTAACTAGTATGACAGTGTTTTTAACCAAATAGTGTTTGTTATGTCCGTTTTTAGACATAAGCAACATCTTGCGCACGTGTTGTATATAAGTTTGCGCAAAACTATAAGCCAAATCTTGCAAAAATGCATCTAAACTGGCGGCCCTTTTTCAGTAATGTTATCTAGGTCTTATCTTAAGCTCAGTTTGTAGCGAACCAAGCTAAATAAGCGCTCATTAACTTGAAACATTAACTACTACCAAAAATTAAAGCTCAGCTAGAGAGAAAAAAGCACCACTACACAAAAAAGTGTCAGGGCACATGCTCAAGCATGCCAATCTGAACATGCGCTAGCATACCTTTATAAAAGTCCATCGAGCGTTTTGAACCATGTGCTAGCTTAGCAAGGCTCGATGACACTCTTATCGATCAAGCTGTGGCAATGGTTGAGCAAAAGTTAAAAGATAAAGCGAAGATTAGTCTTAAAAAAGGTGGCTATGCCGCTTATGCAACGACAAAAGACTGGAAACTACCCAAAAGACAACAGTGATGGTCGCGAGTTACAAGTGTTAATCAAGAGTATGCCAAGAAGAAAAGAGCGATTGCAGGCTATACCTGAATAGTATTTTCGTCGCCAGAAGATTGTGATTTAGCCAATCAAATAAGTGCGGATAAAGTTGCTGCGCTGTATGGCTAGCTTAATAGCATTGAAAGGTGCATTAGGATTATGAAGAGCAACCTTGGGCTAAGGCCTATGTATGTGTATACATCTACATATGTCAAACAATGGTAGGTCTATATCGTCTTCCATCTGTAGTATCCAAAACAACACTTTTCTGCGTGTCAGCCAACTAAGTTCACTCTCACAGAAGCTGACTCCATATACATCTAATGTGGTTATCTACATTCTCGTAGACTAATTGACGGGATAGAATGCCTTATTTATCGGCCTCTGTCTCGTTTTTTAAGGCCTAACTGCTAAACTCGGGAAACCTACATATGCCTTATTGCCAATTTTGTGCGCCAGAGGCAAATTTGCATAGCAATGCAGCAAACGTGCTTGCTTTACATGCAAAGCCATAAAATGGCGCTAGCTTATTGGGCAAATGACTTTTTTTTTAAGTAAAATTTTACTTAATAAAAATTAAGTAAAAAGTGTTGTTAAGTAAAATTAACAAGCATCTGCAGTGAAATACCGCATAAATGATGGCTTTGTCCAAGATGAAATTTACTTAATGTATATCAGGATCGTCTGGTATAAGTGTCGGAACACTTTTTTGAATATGAGCTAAATGTCATATCAATTAGGCATGTCTCCAACATCAGTTATCAGTGAACCGGTAATCTTAACCTTAACCTGATTAGATAGCCGAGTTCAAATTAAGTAAATTCATTCTTCTATAAAGCGCTAATATAAGCCTATAGTCTCTCCATGTGGAGCGGGATTTTACTTAAGATCAGTTTTTACTTAATTATTAATTGCCAAAAGTCATGCGTACATCGAAAAATACAGATGTACACAAACTTGAAAAAGGGCAATTATCATGCGAAGTTTCTTTATTGTAGTCATGCTTTTTGTAAGCATGCTTTTTTCTCAAGGTTCCTTAGCCGAGCATTTATCTGGGGATATTGCAGTTTCTAGTAGTAGCACTACAGACATTAACACTACTACAGAGCAATATCCCCCAAGTAATCAGGCTGAAACTAAAAGTGAGCCTTCTATAGCAGATAATGCTTTTGTAGTTACCTGCGCTATTTTAGTAATTTTAATGTCAGTGCCAGGAATCGCACTTTTCTATGGTGGATTGGTAAGAAGCAAAAACGTACTGTCTATATTGCAACAGTGTATGGTTGTTTTCGGTCTCTGCTTTTTACTATGGTTCATAGTCGGATATACTTGGGCCTTTGGCAGCACGGGCGATGCTAGCTCGTGGTTTAGCCTAATTATAGGTAGTAGCGACAAACTTTTTCTTAGCAATATTTCTCCTGATTCATTATCAGGATCCTTATCTGAGTACAACTTTGTTGTTTTCCAAGGAGCTTTTTGCGCTATCTCAGCTTGTCTAATTGTTGGAGCTACCGCTGAGCGTATTAAATTTGGCGCTTTAGTAATGGGCATTTCTTTATGGGCCCTCTTTTCCTATATCCCTCTTGCTCATATGGTATGGGGTAATGGCCTAATTGAATATTGGTTTGAGGCTTGGGATTTTGCTGGTGGTACCGTAGTACATATTAATGCTGCTGTTGCAGGTATTGTTGCCGCCTTTATGACAGGCCCTCGCATTGATCTCAATCGCGTCGCTATCACCCCTCACTCTCTACCATTTACTTATACTGGCAGTGCTCTCTTATGGGTAGGTTGGTTTGGATTTAACGCTGGTTCTGAACTTAGTGCCGATGGTGTAAGTGCACTAGCTTTTATTAATACTGTGTTAGCCCCAGCCGCTGGCGCTTTAGTCTGGTCTGTAAGCGAAAAATTTATTAGTGGTCATTCATCATCATTAGGCTCAAGCTCAGGCGTACTTGCAGGCTTAGTAGCCATTACTCCAGCTTGTGCTTTTGTAAGTCCTTTAGCTTCAGTAATTATTGGTGCACTATCTACTTTAGTATGCTTATGGGGTGTACGTGGTTTTAAGAAGCTGACTAGAGTAGATGACAGCTTGGATGTATTTGGTATTCACGGCTTAGGAGCAATTGTAGGCGCGATTCTTACAGGTATCTTTTGCTCTCCAGACCTTGGCGGCACAGGCTTTAAGGGCAGCCATGATGGCATGGTCAGCCAAACTTTAGGTCAAATAGGCAGTGTCATCATTACTATTATTTGGTCTGGCGTAATATCAGTACTAGCCTTTGGTATCGCTGGAAAATTATTTGGCTCCCTTCATGTATCTCATGATGATGAGCGCACTGGACTGGATTTGACTTTCCATGGTGAGCGTGGCTATAACCACTAACAAATAGCTAACATTTATTAACCAAATAGCAAAAGCCTCATAGAGAAATCTAAGAGGCTTTTAATTTTTGGCTAAGCCTAAAAGGCTTTTTTATTACAAGTTTGACATTACTTAAAAGTTTAAAACTTTATGGAACTACATAGCCTTTGATTCTAAGAGTAGTCATCAGTGCCATAGCTGTTGATCTGGGTATTTGTTTGCCATATGTTAGATAGTCAGGTGGTTTGTTAAGTAGCTCAAATG
>Magnolia_p2__coassemble_685_pt1 | contig 39937 bp, 18 predicted proteins | sample Magnolia_p2__metabat2_low_PE_025 | metagenome-assembled genome bin Magnolia_p2
ATCATAACTAGATACTAAGCTGCACTCTTTTAGGCTTGAAAGTCTACATTGTAAAGCTACATCTTTAAGATAGAAGTAAGCTCAATTTGTGGAGTATAGATTGGCAAAAAAAACAGCTTGATTATGCAGTTATTTAATGAATCAAGCGTCTTTAAATTCAAAAATTCTCTACTAAAGAGCCACCTTAATCTAAGATAAATCATTAAAGATGCCTAGTTACAGTTTGCGGCAAATTAAGCCACAAACGGGCTAATTTAAACATTATAGAGTAGGTTGCAAGAGTACAAGATAGTATTTTTCTGTACTAACTAGAATTGCGATGCAGCCCACACTTACATGATATTTTTAACAAATTACATCACAAAAATTACAAGTTTTGTGAGCAATCAAAATGGCATAAAAGCCAGCAAATTAATACATGCCAAAACAGCCATGCCCACAAAAACAAAAGGCTTTGCCAAAGCAAAGCCTTTTGTAATTATGCTACAGCCAATAAATGAGCTTAGCTCATAAGAGGAGTGTAAGCTCGATTGATGGGCTTGAGCTAGATTGTGAAGCGTAAGCTCGACTGTGGAGCTTACGCTCATGTGCATTTAGCTGATTTGCTGATTAGCTGTTGTAGACGCCAAAGTGCTTCTTAGCAAAAGCAACCTTTGCTTCAACGCTCATGTTGGAGCGACGAGTGAGGGCTTCAACTAAGCGCAGACGAGGGATTAAGCCTGCGTTGTTAGCTGTCTGAATAGCCATACCAGGACGTGCATTAAGCTCAAGGAGCATTGGGCCTTTAAACTTATCGAGCACGATATCGGTACCGATATAGCCAAGACCTGACATCTCATAACAAGAGGATGCTAAGTGTAGTACCTCATCCCACTGTGGCACCTGAAGTTTATAGAGATCTTTGTTGGTGTCAGGGTGGAACTCGATTGGATCGTTATGCTGTACAGCACGTACGGCACGACCAGTACGAATATCAATACCCACACCCACAGCGCCTTGGTGCAAGTTAGCCTTACCGTCAGATGCTGCAGTTGATAAGCGCATCATACACATCACAGGGAAGCCCTGGAAAACGATAACACGAGTATCTGGCACACCTTCGTAGCTATAGCCCTCAAAGCAAGGATCAAAGTGAATGAGATCTTCGATAAGGGCGATATCTGGCTTACCGCCTAAGGAGAATAAGCCAGCTAAGATATTAGATACGTGACGACGTAAGTCATGGATGTTAATCATCTGACCAGAGGCTTTGATAAAGTACTTATCCTCACGGCCAGTGATAACTAAGATGCCTTTACCACCAGAACCTTGGGCTGGCTTGATGCAAAACTCTTTGCGATCGCCAATGATGGAAACGATGTTTTGAGCATCTACCTGATTACGTACGGCACCAACTAAGTGAGGCACATTGACCTTATGCTCAATGGCCATTTTCTTAGTTAACAGCTTGTTATCCACCAATGGGTACAGACGGCGCTTGTTGTAACGACCAATGTAGTTAACATTGCGCTGGTTCATACCCATGATGCCAAGCCGCATCAGCGTAAACGGATTGGAGTATTTGGACAATAAAGACATGGGCTACTCCTTGTCCTTAGCCTCGGTGGACTGGCCTTGTTCTTTTGCCTTGGCCTCTTGAGCCTGAGCAACAGCCTCAGCAGTCTCATTGTCAAAGGCACGAGGGTTAGCCTTGAGCTGAGCGATTTCGCGCTTTAAACGTACATTCTCTGGCTCAGACTCATCGCCGTTTAAGGTGTCCTTCATCTGCTCAGCAAGTGGCTTGAAACGCTTTAACTCAGTTAAGCGGAAGCCTGTATAGTTACCCATGCACAGTACTAAGGCGAGGATGACTAACTGCAGACCTAAGAAGTTGAAGGTTAAGTGCTGAATGAAGAGGCTGTCCATAGCAAGGAAAGCACATACGGCTACGAATAAGGAGCCGCCGCCCTGCTTAATAACCTCTTTGTAACCATCTTCTTCCCATAAAATAGACATTCTCTCAATGGTCCAAGACAGAATGATCATTGGGAAGAAGGTAACCTTAATACCCTCGGTAAGACCAATCTTGTAGGTTACTAATGAGATAAAGCCGATAATGGCGATAACCACGATAATAACGGCAGAAATACGGGCTACGAGCAGCAAGTTAAGGTGCGATAACCAAGAACGTACGATAAGACCGATACATACGATGGATACGAAGCCGATAAGACCAACTACTAAGGAGGTCTGTAAGAATGCCATAGCGATCAGCACTGGCATGAAGGTACCGGAGGTCTTAATACCAATTAAGGTACGTAAGAACACAACGATTAACACGCCAATTGGCAGCAGTAAGATGCCCTTGAATAAGGACTGCTCTTCAAGTGGCAGTGACTCAATAGACAGAGAAACTACATCGTTACCCTGAGCCTTTTCAGTCATAACCTTGAGCATGCCGGCCTGAGCTACAGGAACAGAGGTCTTGATGATGGAGAAGGATAAACGAGCATTCTGACCACCCTGCACATCAAGCAGAGAGCCGCCGTTGTTGTTCCAGATAAGCTGATTGGTACGGATACCAGAAGTACCAGTTACTGGATCAAAGATCTCGTAGTGGGTGCCATCAAATACAGCAATACGCTGAGTTAAAGAACGGTTACGACGACCATCTTCTAAATCAAGTACGTGTACGATGCGAGCAGGAACCTGAGCATAGTGCAGGATGTTTAAGATAAGCTCAGAACGGGTGTACTCTTGTAAAAGTAAAGTACGGATTTCTTCTTGACGATCGAGCTCGTTAATTACCTGTACAGTAAATGAGAATGGGGTTGAAGAGCGCTCACGTGCCTTAGAGGCGATCTCGCCAATGGCAGTAGCATAAGGCTCTTGAATAACTACATTAGGAATAGCAGGTACGATCATGGAAGAGTCTTTAGCGTTAGAGTCGCTTAAGAACTCGCCACGATAGTACAGAGTCTGCAGACCAGCTGGATTGCGCTTGGTCCACTCTACATAAGAGCTATTCTGTCTTTGAATGTAGGTAGAGCCATAGCCAAGTGAGGAGGTAGTTTGGCTAAGCTGGAAGAAGCCTGGCTGTACATCTGGAATAACCAGATCGACAGTGGCTGCACCAGTATCATTAGGCTCGAATTCAACCTTGGCCTCTACTTGCCAAACGGTGCGTTGCTCACCTGGTAAAAAAGGGATTTCAAAAGTTACATGTTGGTAACCCATAAGTAGAATACCTGTTATGAACAGGATGGCGGTTACCACATAAAAAACGCCACGTGAAACCATGTATAACTTCCCGGTTATTCACAAACAAAAAGAATTCTTTCAATCAGCTACACGCACGAGCAGCAAGATAAAGTTTAAAAACTATCTCACCTCAATGCCTAAGCAAGCGCTCTTACCAAGATAAGACTTACTCAAAACTGCAGCTGTTTTTAAGCTAGTGGACATATCAGACTGAGCACTAGCTAAGCTATGTATCCTAGGCTATCTATTAGCCTTTTAAAGCCTAGGTATTTGCCATGGCATTTGTAATAAATTAGCCATGGCTAAGGATATGGCTTAGGCCCATAGGACAAATTGTTTCAAAGGCTTAAAGCCCCAATGAACCAATAGAGCCCTAACCTTTACCCCTTGGCCTGTAGGCAAATTACTTGTCGTCCTTTGCCTCAGCCTTAGACTCGGTCTTGTCCTTAGACTCAGACTTGGTATCCTTTGACTCAGCCTTAGCCTCAGACTTTGTATCCTTAGGCTCAGCCTTTGCCTTTGGCTCGGCCTTGGCCTCGCTCTTAGCCTTAGGCTCAGCCTTGGCCTTTGGCTCGTCCTTATCCTTGGTAGTTACGGTGCTCTTTTCCTTGTCGGTCTTTGGAGCGCTCTTGGCAGCGGTGCTCTCCTTGGTGACGTTTTCAATGATTACGCCGCTTGGAGTGCGTGGGGTAGCCTTGACTGGAGCGTTTGCATCAACCTTTGGCTTCTTGTCCTCATCAACTGAGGTCTTGTTGCGAACAGCTGGCAGAGCATTTTCAGAGTTAGGGCCTAAGTTAGCGCCGTAGCTCTCAGCTGGGTGAGCAACCTTGCCGATAGCCTCTTCATTAGCAAGCTTCTTCATGAACTCAGCATTAGGATCCTGGCCCTTCTTCATGTGCTTTTGATAGTCTTCGCGGCTTAAGATAAGGTAGGTATCAGGATTACGGCCCTGGATGTGATCGCGGGAGACATCAACTACGGCGATGTCCTGAAGTAAGGTACGACCGATGAGAAGTGGGTACTGTAACTTGGTACGGTCAGATAAGGTGAACTCGCTCTTAGTGGAGTAGTTACCAACCTTAACGTTAAGAGCAACTACTACACGATCGGTAGTAGTGTGCTTAGAAACCTGACGGATGGTGGAGGTACGAACATATGGAGCCTCAACTACGATCTCTTTTTCGTTAGCCTCAATAGTAAAGCGGTACCAACGCTTGCCATTACGCTCAAACTCGGTAATGTCCTTAGCTGAAATGGAGGACACTGCAGCACCAGTATCGATACGGGCATCAAAGGTAACATCGGCTTCTTTGACGTAGACATACTCATCTTCACCGAAGTACATCTTGCCATCTGGAGTCTGCAGATCATAGTTACGCAGAGGTTTGATTTCCATTTCGTTGTTCTTGTTTACCATCAACTTGTTGTCATAGATAGAGTCAACTAAGGACTGATTCTGTCTACGCAGAGCCTTCATCTCGCTTAACAGAGCACGACGGAAATCATCAGTCTCTTCACGAGTGGCAACTAACTCAGCACGCATAGCACCAAGATTAGCTCTCTGACCTGACAACTCTTCATTAATGCTTTGAATCTGACCCTTCATCTGAGTAAGACGGGCTGCATTATTGTCACCATCGGCCTCTTCAGCATGGACAGCACTTGTAAAGCCTGAACACACAATGAGTGCGGAAAAGAGGGCACAAGGCAGGGCCTTGAGCCTAAAGGTACTCTTCTTTAAAGCATACATGAAAACAAACAACCTATTCAAAATGTGAATACAAACAAAAATTCGGTGACACAGAGTGTCTTTAAGCTGCCAATACAACTAGCAAGCTTGAGTTTTGCTCATCACATAGCGACACCTTCTCTGCATAAAATCATGAAGAGAATCCTTATGTGCGCTTGTTGATGAGGTGCATGCGCTGTACTAATAAATTTAAAAAGATAAGCACGCATGCTAAGAAACTAGTAGATGCACTTACATCTAAGTTAGCCTAGTAAGAGCTCTTACTAAGCCGATGTACTTATGTGTTTAAAACCTATGCAAAGCTATTTGGTAATAGGCTGTGGCTAAATCTTGAAAAATTAGCTCTTAATCTAGCTACTAAGACTAGCAATCTTAAGCAATTGCCTAATAAAAATGTGGCTCCATCGCTCATTTAAGACCTTTTAGGCATATAAAACTATAAGGTGAGCTTAAGGATTACTCAGATTAGAAAGTTGAGCATATCCACAGTGCTAAATCTCGGGATTATACCGCAGTTTTGCAGTCATAAAACTGTCAAATGAACTTTACAGCGCGAAAAAATATAGGTACTGAGTTTTGCTCGCGACACACGGGGCTAATTTTGAGCTTTACAAGTGCAAAACAACGAGACTCTTGTCCTCATTGCACAAATAGTTAGCACTAAACGTCCACGTAAATGATCTTTGCAGCCAAGTTAAGCGCAAACAAACAACGAAATAGCACCAACTTAACTTGCAAAAAATGCAGTTATACAAAGCAACAGTTCCATGCTATAGCCCTGCAACAACAAGAACTAAGCTTGCAGCGCCAAGCTTCAAGCCATAGCAGCGACAAGCACAGATCTATTGCAGCTATGCGCGATAGCTAGAAGCACACAGCTACTTAAGCTCCGTGCGATAGCTAGAAGCGTACAGCTAGCTAAGCTCAAAGTGATAGCTCAAAGCGTACAGCTAGCTAAGCTCAAAGTGATAGCTCAGGGTGTACAGCTAATTAAGTTTCGTGCGATAGCAAAAAGCTTATAGCTACCCAAGCTCCGTGTGATAGCTCAGGAGTACAGCTACATAAGCTGCGCTCAATTGCCAAAAGTATTGCAGCTGCTTATTAAGAGTATTAGGAAAAACATAGCTAAGTCTTAGTTTGTCGGCATTTGCAAGATTTTTCAGTGCAGATATGGCAAAAATGCAATATAAGACTAAGTGAAGATGGGGCGCTTTGTTTTTAGACAAGGCTATAAATAGCGCTTGTGGATATTTTGAGGGCTTGGATAGTGTACACAAAAGGGGCAGTGAAAAACTTTTTTTATTGCTTAGTGTACGGAAGCGTAAAATAGTGTAATGCAGTTCACAAAAATTAAAATTATTAATACGACTTGCAATAAGTTATCGTACTAACCATTGCCATCTTAAAAAGCACATGGTTGGTATCTTGGAACTTTCGTGGCAGGTGGCTTTAGTTTTAGTGATGTGGATGCCTAAGCTGCAGCAGATGTAGGTCTAGATACTAGCGCCATCTATTGCTGCAAGATATGGATGTTTTGCCGTTTTTTTAGTTTCCCTTGGATAGAAGATAGTATGGGATTTTTAGATACATTAGGACAAATGGGTGTCCTATTTTTGATGGTAATCATTGGTTTTACTTGTCACAAGCTCAAGCTGATGAACGATACTTTTGATCGCTCTTTGTCAGTACTGATTATCAACGTTACGGCACCGTGCATCATTCTCTCATCGGTCATGGGTGATACCTTACCAGGACGTGAGGAGATTTTGCCAGTCTTAATTTTAGGCACCTGTACCTTAGTTTTTATGCTCATCATGGGCATTATCTGTGCGAAGCTCTTACGCTCTAGTGAAGAGGGTATTTATAGTTTCATGTTTGCCTTTGGCAATATCAACTTTATTGGTCTGCCAGTAACATCGGCACTGTTTGGAACTTACGCGATTTTCTACATCTCGGTACTGACAATTCCATTTAACTTTTTCATCTTCCTCTTAGGCCAGCTCTTTATCTCAAGCTGCCGTAAGGAAAAGAGTGACACAAAGGCTAAGATCGAATTAAATTGGCGTATGGTGCTCTCTCCAGCCCTGAGCGCAACTTATATCGTAATTGTGCTGGTGTTCTTTCAAATTCACACCCCAAAGATCATTGGTGAGGCTATCCATTTAGTAGGCTACATGACCATTCCAGCATCCTTGCTCGTAATTGGTTCTACTTTAGCTAATATCAAAGTCTTAGAAATGTTTGGCAATTGGCGCATTTACGTGATGAGTCTGCTAAAACTGCTGGCCATCCCAGCTTTAATTTGGGCAATTTACTCTGTTTCACCTTTTGACAAGCGCTATACCGACGTCTTAGTTATTCTTTCAGCTATGCCGGTGGCTTCATACGGCACTATGATTTGCCTTAAAGAGAACATCGATCCAAAGACCATGTCTCAAGGCACCTTCATGAGTACCTTGCTCTCTATCATCACCATTCCGCTGCTCGCGCTCATTTTATAAAGAACCAAGCAGCAGCAATTAACTATTAGATGCTATTTAGCAATTAACAAAGAGGCCTTGCAAGATGCAAGGCCTCATATTTTGGGGGCACAGCACCTAAAATGGTGCCAGCCCAATCAAGACTTGTTTATTGAAAGCAGCGCCCGCTCATAATTGCTGCGCTGCAGCGCAGTGAGCTGCGCAAGCTAGGCCCATTTTGCCCTTGATCTTCGGCGTTGCCCGTGGAGGCCTAAGCCTTTTGAGGAGCTGCTCGGCGTGGCCGAATCCCTTTGAGGTGTAGCCTTTAGTGGCATTGGCCTATTAGGCTTATGCCTTCGGGCCTTTGCCTTTTGGCTGTTGCGCTTTTGCCTATTGGACCTTGGTGTTTAAGGTGCTATGGGCATAGAAGGCGCGAAGCACCATTTCTAAAAGCTTCAGGCGAGGATGCTTGTCTGACTCTGGCAGGCTGTAGCGAATAGAGTCAGATTGAGTGATGCGGTACTCGCCATGCTTGGACTTTTGCACTAACTCAACGAGATAGGCAGGGTCTACCTTAAAGTTCTTTTCAAACTTGATAAGCGCACCAGTTGCATCACCACGAATCGCATTAATGCCAAGCTTAGTAGCAGTTTGCTTGAGTCTTGAGAGGATAAATAAATTCTCAGCCTCAGGTGGCAATGTGCCAAATCTATCGACCAGCTCAATTTTCAGATTATCAAAGTCCTCGCTGCTCTTACATGAAGCAACACGCTTGTACATCGACAGACGGGTATTTACATCGCCGATGTAATCATCAGGGAAGAATGCAGCAATATGCATATCGATATCGCACTCATTGAGGCTAAGCTCTGTAAGAGTAGGCTCTCTACCTTCCTTAAGTGCATTAACCGCTGCATTGAGCATATCCATGTATAAAGAGAAGCCAATAGCGGTGATCTGACCTGACTGCTCTTCGCCTAAGAGCTCACCAGCACCACGAATTTCAAGATCGTGAGATGCCAAGATAAAGCCTGCGCCTAAGTCATCAATACCAGCAATAGCATCTAAACGACGCTTAGCATCGGCAGTGATGGCCTTTTGATTAGGCGTAAACATATAAGCATAGGCCTGATGGTGTGAACGACCGACACGACCACGAATCTGATGGAGCTGTGCTAAGCCTAAAAGGTCGGCTCTATCGATAATGATGGTGTTAGCAGTCGGAATATCCAAACCGTTTTCTACAATGGTGGAGCATAAGAGCACATTAAAGCGCTGATGACAGAAGTCCTGCATAACACGCTGTAACTCTCGCTCATCCATCTGACCATGAGCAATTTCGATCTTGGCCTCAGGAACTAACTTTTGTAGCTCCTCAAGCTTCTTTTCCATGGTGGAGACTTCATTGTGCAGGTAGTAAACCTGACCACCACGTCTAAGCTCACGCATGATAGCCTCACGAGCGAGCTCTGCTGAGTCCTCATGCACAAAGGTCTTCACGGCTAAACGATGCTCTGGAGCGGTAGCAATAATCGACAGCTCTCGCATGCCCTCTAAGGCCATGTTTAAAGTACGTGGAATTGGGGTGGCAGTTAAGGTTAAAAGGTCTACCTCAGCACGCAGCGCCTTGAGCTTTTCCTTTTGGCGTACACCAAAGCGGTGCTCCTCATCGATGATGAGCAGACCTAAGTTTTTAAACTTAACGCGGCTTGAGAGCAGAGAGTGAGTACCAATGATGATATCCACCGCACCTTCTTCTACGCGCTTAATAGTCTCATTTTGTTGCTTAGTAGTCTTAAAGCGGCTGATGATATCAACATTAACTGCTGTAGTTCCAAAGCGCTCTTTAAAGTTTTGATAGTGCTGTTCAGATAAGATGGTAGTAGGCGAGAGAATAGCTACTTGCTTGCCATTCATCACTGCTACAAAGGCAGCACGCAGCGCTACCTCAGTCTTACCAAAGCCCACATCACCACAGATGAGACGATCCATAGCCACAGGCTTGCGCATGTCATTTAAAGTTTGCTCAATAGCCTTGTGCTGATCTTCAGTCTCCTCGTATGGGAAGTTAGAGACAAACTCATCATAGGCATGGCGATCGACCTTAAAGCTAAAGCCTTGGCGTAACTCACGCTGCGCATAGAGATCTAAAAGCTCTGCTGCTACGTCACGTACCTTTTGAGCGGCCTTGGCTTTCTTCTTAGACCAAGAGTCATTACCAAGCTTGGATAGCTGTGGATTTTCCTCACCTGAGTAACGAGCAATTTTGTTGAGCGAGGTGATAGGCAAGAAGAGCTTATCGCCACCTTGATACTCAATACCAATAAACTCGCCCTTTACGCCATTGATAACTTCGGTCTTAAGACCACGGTAAATACCAATACCATGATCAATATGTACCACAAGCTCACCTTCACTAAGCTGAGCTAGGTTTTTGATAATGGTGTCCTGATCAATTTGCTGTGAGCGACGATTACGCTTGCGTTGTCTTACTACCTTAAAGCCTAAAAGCTCGGTTTCAGTTAAAAATGCAATTGGACAATCAAGACCTTCAATCTTAGAGATCACAACCTCAAGCTTAAAGCCTTGGGCAGCTGCAGCTGCTGCAAAGGCAGCCTCAGATGATTGGGCTTCATCTTTTGCCTTAGCCTTGCTACGGCTCTTGCGCTTTGGCTTTTCGTCAGCTACATCAGCAAGAGCATCAGCGGAAGCGCCTGCATCAGCGGCAGTGCTAGCAGCGGCCGCCTCTTCAGCGCTTGCAGCACCTTGCACCAAAGATGCGTTATCAATGCTAAGCTCAGATACGGCTTGGCTCATTAAATTGGAGCTTTCGGCCTTGGATGCTGCACTCTTGCGCTTATGCTTTGGCTTACTATCAGTAGCTGAGATCTCTTCTTGTGTCTGAACTTCCTGATTGTGATAGCTCATAGCCGTAGTTACAGCGGCTGTAGCTGCAGCTAAGGCGCAAACTTGCTCTTTAATCTGTGTGGTAGCGGCCTGAACACCGTGTTCAGATGTATCCAAGATGACGCCCTGATCAAATGGGGCAATGGTCATCATTAATGGATCTTTGGCTTGGATAAAATCTGAGATGGATGAGGCTGCCTTGAGTCCGTAATCTTTAATTAAAGATGGAGGTAAGAGCTCATGTAAGTTTTGTCTACGACCTTCTGATAGAGCACTAATTAAGATACGACCGCCGCGCTTATTACAAAACTCATCGACAAAGGCCACGAGCTTTGCTTTGCTATTGTGATCATGACGATCAAAGGCAATATCCGGCACCTTAGTGCATGGGGCGTTAATAAACTCGCTGTTATATGACTGTACTTGATTGTCTTCACCATCTTTTGATTGCTTGGCAATAGCACTTGGTTCAAAAGCTGGATCTTGGCGCAAGGTAATATGCTTGCGGTTTTGAATCTGAGTGATGATCTCAAGTGGAGTTAAGAAGACATCGTAAACTGGCAGTGATGGGTGATCGACATCGTGACAGATTTGGTAGGCACGTTGATGTAAGGTTTTGTCATAGTCAAAGATAGCCTTTTCAAAGTCACCTGTGAGTACTAAGGCACTGTCTTTACTGATGTAATCAAAGAAAGTAGCAGTCTTATCAAAGAACAATGGCAGATAGTATTCAATGCCAGCTGGTATAGTGCCTTTAGACACCATTTGATAGACAGGATGATGGGAGATATTGCCATTGGTGAAGGCATTACGGTAATTGGTTCTGAAAGTAGAGATGCTCTCTTCAGTTACCGGAAATTCATTGGCTGGCAAGATCTTAATGGAGTCTACTTTCTTTTGGCTTAGCTGAGTTTGCACATCAAAGTAGGAAATACTTTCGATCTCATCAAACTCAAAGTTGATGCGCAATGGAGCCTCAAGGCCCATTGGGTACACATCTAAGATATCGCCACGGGTAGCAATCTCACCAGGGGAGAGTACTTGTTGTACATGTAAATAGCCGCGCTCGACGAGCATATTACGCATGTAAGTAAAGTCTTTAGCATCGCCTACTTTAAAGTTAAAAGCGTTTTGCACCATGAACTCTACAGGAGCAAGTCTTTGGGCAATAGCATGCAGTGAGGTAATGACAATACCTTTTGTAAGACCGATTGCACGGGAGAGAAAGTCGATACGGGAGGAGATGATGTCCTGATGTGGGGACATAACATCGTATGGCAAGGTCTCGTAATCACGAAAGATAGTGACTTCATCATTAGCGCACAGATACTTAAGCTCGTTCTCTAAACGAGCTGCATCAACTGTATCTGAGCAAATGACCACTAAAGGATGTTCACATTGCTCCTTTAGCGCAGCAATCTCAAGTGCCTGAGCACAACCACTGAGGTTGCCAAGCACGGTGCCTTTCTTACTTAGTGAACCACTGAGTAATTGTTTTGTTTGCATTATCACTGTCCGTATCTTACCTGACCAATGCCCATTAAGGTTCCATCAAGCCCAAGCCCAAGCGCAAGCTCACGCTTAAGCGCATGCTTAAGCTACTACCAAGCTTGAAAGCATGCTCATGCTTCTGCCAAGCTCATGCTAAGAGCAATTCAATCTAGAGAGTAAAGTGCTTTCTACACTCGAAGGCTACTTCATGCATTAAGAGGACTACTCTTATTGCACGTGACCGAGTGACAACTACTATGATTGTCAGTTAGCAAATGCAGCCTAAGCCATGCTGAGTGGTCAGCTAAAACTCTTAGGCATAGCAAAGCCTCCAGTGCAGACCTTATCTGCCTAGATTATGGGCGTCAAATATTATAAGGATTTTTAATCCTATGTGCTCACAAAGTGCACTCAAAAGGACAAAAGGCCTAATATATCGCCTCCATGGCTGCAGCATCCGAAGATGCTTTCGTATGTACTCTGCTTACGTGGCATGCGTAAGTCGCATCGCCTAAGCGTGTTACGAAAATAGGTTAACCTTGATACGCAGGAACCTCATGAGCTTGCCCATTGGAGTTGGTAAGATAAGGACTGTCCTTTTGCGTGGTCTAGATTAGATGCTATTTACCATTTTGATGTTATTTTGCTCATCATTAAGGTGCTTCTAACTGCCAATAGCTGGTAAAAAGCGTGTTTGTACGCACTTAAAATGGGCATATCTTTGCCGCAATGAGTGTAAGCTACATTGGGCTGAGTGTTGTTTTGTATAATCACGGCTTCATTAGCACCATAGGATTTTAAGTGCTTTGGCTTTAAAGTATGTGGTGCCGTACGAACTAGAAATTTTTTAGGTGGTATATGTAGACACGCTTTGGCTAATTTAGAGCAAAGTTTGTTGTGTTCTAATACCATCTTACAGTCATGTCAGTCGTTGATTCGTGACTGAACATAGTTAACTTGCCTTGTTGTGAGCTCAATAGCTCGGTAGGACGTCCAAAGGTTTTGCGCAGAGTTAAAGATGTTTAAGCATTAAAAGCTTAGGCCCAAGCGCTTGTATGAGCTTATCTTATGCATGAGCTTATCTTAAATTCTGCGGTGGCGTTCAGTGCCTAAATTTAGGCAGAGGTTTTTTGCAAATGCAGTTCTCTCCACGCTCTTATTGCTACTTGTTGCTGTGGTTTGGCATCATCGCGATGATCTCAAACCTCACCCCATATTTTGCTAATGACTTCCGCTATATGATGATTCAGGGTACTCAGGATCCTGTTACTTCATTTGCAGATATCGTTCTCTCACAGTATCGCCACTACTTTGAGTGGGGCGGTAGATCTGTAGCTCACGTCATTGCCCAAACCTTATTGTGGTGGGGTAAACCAGCTTCAGCTGTTGCTCAGGCTTTATGCTATGTAACCTTAGTGCTGTTTATCTACTTTAATGCTTTTGGCATTCGTCCAACTCTGCACTTACGTGCCATGCCATTATTCGTCATCACCTTATTCTTGTTCTTACAGCTCAGAGTGTATGGCGAGGTGGTATTTAACATCGTAAGCTCTGCAAATTATTTGTGGACTACCACTTTAGTGCTGATCTTCTTATTGCCATACCGTATTTCTATGGCCCGTGAGATCACCGCTCGTCCTTACTTGCTGTGGCCATTTATGTTTATCTTTGGTGTCATTGCAGGTTGGACCAATGAAAACACCGCAGCTGCAGTTGCCACAAGCTTAGGTTTATATCTCTTATGGTGCCTCAAAAACGGTAAGCTCAAGCTCTGGCAAAGCATCGGCTATGCTGGTTTCTTAATTGGCTTTGCTCTTCTGATCTTTGCTCCTGGCAATCAAGCTAGACTTGATAGCATGGAGGCGCATGGCTTTGATGCTGTAGAACATAGTATCGGCGCTATTGATATCTTCTTTGAGTCACTCCTTGTGTGCTCACTGCTCATCATCAGTGTTATCTTCTTGCGTCAAAAGGTTAGATCTAAGTTCTTACATGTGAGCTATCCAGTCTATTACAACGCTGGAATGTGGTTTGCCTATACTGGTTTATTCTCACTGTTCTTGATGATCTTTGCGCCAAACTTCCCAGCTCGTGCCGCTACACCATTTACCATCTTTATGATTGTGGCTTTAGTGGCCTTAAGTAAGCCACTCCTTGATAGACACAAAGATCTCTTTAGACCAAAGGTTAAGGCACTGCTGATCACTGTGCCTACTATCTTTATGCTTTGTGCCCTTGGCAATGCCCTGTGGTGCACTATCACTTTGAACAATGACCAAAAGCTCAGAACTCAAGAGCTCATTACTCAGATTGAAGAGGGTAAGAAAGACATTACCTTATCCCCAATGCATGTCTACACTTACAAATATGTCTATGTTGCTGATGTAAGAGCTAATCCTCAGTATTGGACTAATAAGATCATCACCAAGTATCTTGAGGTTAACTCCGTAGTTAGAAACTGCGACTATGCACGTCCTGGATGGCAAAGTGACTTTGTCTTATTTGGTCGCATCAGAAGTGATAGCGAGTGCGTCCTTAACCCAAAGACCGGTGATGACGTACCTGTAGCTCACAAATAAGATCATGCACTCAAGGCCCATGCCTTAAGCAAATAAGAGTGCATCCTTCTAGCTAGCGCCCAAGCGGCGCTAGCTTCACATCCGACCAAACATCAGCGCATTTTTGCCATCCCCCATCAGCGCTTTCAATGCCACTCCCAATTGGCCAATCTCCAGCTTCATAAGTTTCAACCAATCAATCTACTTCCGCCATCGCATCGCATCGCATCAGGCAAAGAACTTTTGAGAAACCTTCAAATATTTTGCATTACGTATCTAAGTACTAGCGAGGCCATGCTCATTTGACAAAAAGAGCGCGGTCTTGAATATAATCTTAGCTTATTGAGGCAGGACATAAGGATGGGGTAATGGTTACGCGCTATACAGATAAGAGCTATTTTACTTTCACCGCCAATAGTGCCTCAGATCAAGGCATTGAGGTTAAATGCCCACAGTGTGGCAAATTAGCCATAGTCAAAATGGCAGGTGGCGAGGCAAGCTGTAGCTGCACCCACTGTAATTTTAGGCAGCAAAAAGATCTTAGACCTGCAATCTACTCAGTAAAGCTCAACTGCTCTGAGTGTCAGCGCTACTTTAGATGCGAGATTGATGATCCTCAGCAGCAGCACTTTAAGATTTTAAATGTAACTTGTCCGCATTGTGGTGCTATCAATCAAGGCCCAGTGCAAAAGACCATTGAGCCATATGGCTATATCTACAAATTTTTAGAAGATGGAAGTGAGCCATACTTTGGCTACAAGCTGTGGTATCAGACCTCCTATCAAGGCAAGCTCATTTGGGCCATAAACCGTAGCCATCTTATCTACCTCATTGATTATTTGAGCGCAGATCTTAGACAAAAGCCATATACATACCCAATGCGTACGCAAGCAGATCACCTGCCCACCTTCATTAAGACAGCAAAGAATCGCGATCGCATCGTCACCTTACTAAAGCGCCTGCTTGCCTAGCCAAATCCCAATTAAGATGCCTCATGCCCATCTTTGACTAAAGCATAATTAAGATGCCTCATGCCCATCTTTGACTAAAGCATAATTAAGATGCCTCATGCCCATCTTTTGCCAAGGCCTAATTAAGATGCCTCATGCCCGTCTTTGGCCAAAGCCCACTAGGATGTCTCTTGCCATATTTTGCATATTTCAGGTTTGATTATGGGATTTGCTTGCGGCATTGGTCGGAAACGGCGTAAGTTTGGCTTTTAGTCAGTTTTTACGCAAAACATAGCAAGTTTGCTTATGAGACTGTTATTATTAAGGCACTAGATGGACTAAGGGCACTTAATCAAGGAGCTAAGGTACTACAAGCTTTGCTGTGATTGGGGCTTAACTACAGGATAGAGCGCTATGGAGAACTTTGATTTTTACCGTCCCACTGCTTATTACTTTGGTAATGATCGAGAAAGAGAGACTGGCTCAATTATTCGCAATTTAGGTTGTTCCAAAGTCTTTGTTATTTATGGCTGCGGTAGTGCTGTACGCTCAGGCCTCATTGGTCGTGTGGAGGAAAATCTTGCAAGTGCAGGATTAAATTACGTGACAGCTGGTGGTGTAGTGCCAAATCCACGTGCTGATTTAGTCTATGAGCTTATCGAGCGCGGTAGAGCTGAAAATGTCGACTTTGTGTTAGCTGTTGGTGGCGGATCAGTGATTGATACAGCTAAGGCTGTTGCCATTGGTATCGTCAATGAAGGTGACTTTTACGACTTTTGGCTGCACACCCGCGAGCCTAATGGTGCCTTGGGTGTTGGTGTGATTTTAACTATTCCGGCAGCTGGCTCAGAAGGCTCTTCAAGCTCCGTTATCCAAAAGGAAACTCCTTCAGGCTTTATTAAGGCTGGTTTAACCTCACCTTACAATGTGCCAGTCTTTGCCATCATGAATCCGGAGCTGACTAAGTCACTGCCAGCGTATCAAACTGCCTGTGGTGCTGTGGATATGATGGCTCACGTGATGGAGAGATACTTTACTAATACCACCGATGTCTCCATTACTGACCGCTTATGTGAGGCAGTAATGTGCTCTATTGTGGAGACAGTGCCACGTGTTATTCGAGAGCCAATGAATTATGAGGCACGCGCTAACTTAATGTGGGCTGGTACCTTAGCTCACAATGACATTTGCGGTGTAGGTCGTGAGCAAGATTGGGCCTCTCATGCCCTCGAGCATCAGTTATCGGCTATTTATGATGTGGCCCATGGTGCCGGTTTAGCAGTTATCTTCCCTGCGTGGATGGAATTTGTGATGCCGCACAATCCAATGCGCTTTGCTCAATTTGCCTCACGTGTCTTTGGTATTAGCATGGATTTTGAGGATCCTAAGCGCACAGCCAAGGCCGGTATTTATGCTCTCAGATCTTTCTTTAAGTCTATCGGCATGCCAGTTAACTTTGAGGAGATTGGTGCAAAAGAAGAGGATATCCCACATATGCTCAAGCTGCTTTCTCAAGCTAAAAAGAGTGTGGGTAAGTTTGTCTCTTTAACTCCTGACGATTGCGAAGTTATCTACCACCTTGCCGCCAACTACGACGGCCACTAGAGCGCCACTAAAGGGCATATGCAAACCGCTCCAAGAGCATTGACTCGAGCTTCATGCATGTTGATGTGAGCTTTATGCATGTTGACTTGGGCTTCATGTATGTTGATTCGGGTTTCATGCATGCTGACTTGAGTTTCATGCATGTTGACGTAAGCTTCATGCATGCTCAGGATGCGCAAACGAAAAGCACGCATAGCGAACTATGGTAGCGCTAGGCAGCGTTTGTTTCTGTATTTGTTACGCCACGCCGTACATTTAACTATGTGCGGGCGTGGAGCATGCCTTTAGCTCTGATTTTAGTTGTTCTGTCCGTAGAGGCGCTGCAACTGTTTGGTGGTGTAGGCAAACTCTTTGTGGGTTTGAGAGGTTTGCCTGCTCTCAGGTGCCTTATTCTTTGGCATGTGCTCGGTTAGGTATGGCCACACAAAGTACCAAATGCTCGAGTTAATTAAAGTACCTGCATAAGAGCCAATGGTGCCAAAGTCCTCAAACATTCTTGGATAAAGAGGGCAATGCTCAAAGGCTGCACCCATAGCCTCATGTTCGGAGGTAATTGGCTTTAAGACTTTAAACTCGAGCTCATTGCTAGTCATGGCTACAGGTACGGCTTGATATCTTTCGTACATGTATTTGCTAATGGACATGAGCTCAGTATTGCTAGGACATATACCCCAATCACCCATCGGCAGATAGGCAAAGATCTGCCAAGGATAGCGTACGGGCACTTTTACGATGAAGACGCCATTAAAGGAGATGTCTTCAAGTGCATTGATGTTATTGCTTGGTCCTTCGTACGCCTCTTCAAAATCACCCACCACTTTCTTGATATTGACGCCAGACTCAACTAACTGCTCGTTTAGCGAATCTAAGCGCTTTTCTAGAATATCCTTGCCATCCATTAGCTCGGCATGCAGCATGGCAGTTCTGAACTTGCGTAATGAAAAGATGTTGAACTTATCATTTTCGTCTTTGCAATTGTCTTTAAAAGTCTCTAATAAAGGCTCATCAGGTACAACGATAATAGGCGTGTAGCCTTGTTGCTTACCATCGCGCATGCAATAGAGAAGACGATTTAGCACAATATCAGGTGAGGTATATTCAGCAAAGTACTCATAGCCACAGTCAAAAAACAGGGCCATAGATTGCCTAATCTCAATAAGTCTTTCCATAACAAGTCCTCAAGCATGATAAGAACTTTGGTGTTTTTTCAGCTCGCAATGCTCATTATAAGCAAGTATTACTCATTGTGTTTAGATTATTGTGCAAAGGCTTAATTACGCTTGCGTATTTGTGAAATAGACATAGCTTTGATTAGCAAAGTACAACAATAAGTTAAGTTATGTCTATCTAGAAACAACAAAGCCTAACTAAAAGTTAGGCTTTGAAAAGCATTTGTAGCACTTAGCTGTTAATTGCTCCGAGCTTTAGCTTGGAAGTACCGAGAAAGTCTTAATAAAGCTTAGGAGCGGGCGCTATTTGGCGCTATCAGTAGATTCTGCGCCCGTAGCATTGCTTGGAGCTGCACTGTCACTATCCTTTGCCTCAGCAGCCTTGCTATCAGCTGCATTGGCCTTATCGGCGTTAGCAGCTGCTGTTGCGCTAGCGGCTGCGCTGTAGGCAGATATTCTAGAGCTCGGGAGCTCACCAATTGGACGAGTTGGTTTGTAGGTTGCCTTTGGACGAGAGCCCTCTGGGAGAATGTACTTACGATCAAAGTCATCTGCAGGGATTGGTCGATCGTAGTAGTAACCCTGAGCTAAGTCGCAATCGATGGTCTTTAAGAACTCAACATCCTCGTTACGCTCGACACCCTCAACTACGGTACGAATACCAAGTTCTTTAGCAAGTCTTGAAAGCACACGTAAGATCATGTGGTTCTTTTCGATTTGCTCTGGATCGTGGGCGAGCATGAACTCGCGGTCAAACTTAATCTCATCGAGGTCTAAGCCGGCGATGATGTTAAGTGAGGAGTAGCCTGAACCAAAGTCATCAAGAGCGATAGAAAGACCAAGCTTTTTAAGCTCGTTAATGTGGTTGTTAAGCTCATTAACCTTGTAAGTAGCTAAGTCCTCTAAAACCTCAATCATGAGGTACTTTGGAGGAATGTCGTACTTATCAATGATTTGCTTGAGCTGCTCTTTATAGCCCTTCTTGAAGAAGAGGAGCTTAGTTTGGTTAATCGATAAGTAGATAGGCTCAATACCGCGATCAAGATAAGATCTAATACGTGCACAAGCCTTATCAAACATGTACAAGTCAAGCTCAGTACAGAAACCATTGGCCTCAAACAGAGGAATGAAGTCATTTGGATAAACAATGGTATCTGACTCAGAGATCCAACGTACTAAGGCCTCAGCAGCGTAGATCTTGCCAGTCTTAAGGTCGATCTTAGGCTGTAAGAAGAGCTTAAACTCCTCGTTTTCTAAAGCTGCACGCATGCTCTTTTCGATGCTATGTAAGAAAGCCTCTTTCTTATAGGCATTCTCGTCATAGAAGCGAATCGCATGAGTATAGGTCTTGTTAATCTGTTTGCGGGCAAACTCAGAGCGAGCCACGACTTTATCTGGGCTAAGATCATAGTGTGCAAAAGCAACACCTGCACACATAACGATTGGGATAGAGGAGATCTCAGCGTTAATGCGTTGTGTGCAAATGTTGATAAGCTTGATAAGTTCTGCGTTAAGTTTGTCTTGCTCCTTGATCTTATAGACGAGATAGAACTGATCTTTCTCATGGTGGCAGAACATAATGAGCTTGGAGCTGTCCTGCTCTCTAAAAATATTGGCAATAGTGCGCAGCAAGTCATCAGAGCTCTTTTCACCGAGCATATCCTGCATGTAGCTAAAGTCTTGCATCGACAAGGATACTACTGCGTACTTAATCTCTGGAGATTCCTTGTAGTCAAGGTTGGCAAACTCAAGTAAGAATTTATTGTAGTTATAAGCATCGGTCACTGGATCATAGTGAGCGATCAACAGCTGAGTCTTGTAGCTGCTCTTCATATTGATAAAGAGATAGATGGCAATGAAGCAGCACACAGTGAAGATGATAACGATGCTAACAATTAAGAAGCTTAAAGATTGGAAGTAAGGACTGTGCTTTACCTCTGCAGAGCTTATAGTACCTAAATACCAATCAGCAAAATCAAGTGGAGTTAAGGTTACGTTGTATTTTAAGCCATTGATATTGGTGGTAAATGAAGTTGGGGTAGTAGATACTAGGCCAACACGAATCTTATCAATAGCATTACGAGTAAATCCCTTGAAATCAGAGACGTTATGCAGATCGCGCGGGATGACCTCATTAACACCGCTTGAGAAGATAAAGCCTGAAGCGGTAGTTAAGAAAGAGTCGATATCAGGGTTAGTAACAGAAATTTGTTCTAAGTTGGCATCAAAGGTAACCTGGCTTACAGCACCAGAAAGCGCACCGATAACGCGACCATCATTGGCAAAGACAGGAGCTACATAAGTAATCATGTCCTGACCGATGGTTGGTGAGAAGTATGGGGATGAAACGGTGCTTTGACCAAGCCAAGCGGTTGAGATAGCAAGCTTTACTTGTGGTGGTAAGTTCTTGTACGCAGTGTCTGTCTTGACGCCGGAAATAGAAACTTGCTCGCAGGTACCATCAAGATTCCAAAAGCCTACTACATCAAATGGAATGTTTTCTTTGCCCACAGCAGAGTAGGTCTTGGTGATGTCATCAGACTTCTTAGTGAACATAGCCAAAGTACGCAAAGCTCTGAGCTCGCCCATGGCCTTACGCTTAATGGTAATCGCAAACTCTGACTGCGTGGCCTTAAGCTCTGAGTCGTTGGCAGAAGTGTAAACATAAGACACAACTTTAAAAGTGGCGAAGGCAAACAGAGACAAGATAACTAAAGATGCAATAGAGATAATTGCAACCTTGCGTAATCCCTGCTTGAGCTTAATTTCACTAATATAGCTAGCCATTGTGACATCCTTGTGTTTTAAGATGCTTGATCTCGATGACCATCTCTAGTGATCTATGGTTAGGCCTTATGCCACATTTTGCCATTCTTAAGAAAGCTACGTATGCAATTGCTCAAGAGAGCGGCGTATCGCTATAGCTCAAGAGAGGCGATGATGGCCTTGTATAGCGCTAATCAGCCATAAAGCTTGTGTGCATCGGTATGCTATTGCAACTTAAGTAAAGTACTAGCAACAGCATTAACAGCCACGATAGCCTTTAGCATCAGCATCGAGTGATGTTAAGTAACAAAGACATACCATCACAAGACCAATAGATCCTAGATAAAATTTTTTCAATTAACCGCTGTGGCGGTATTGCAAACTTACTTACTGTGGCCATGCCTTAGCTTGGACACACTAAAACAATATTAAGTTTAGAGTTGAGCTTATGAAGCCCACTCAAAAATCTTACTGAGGCCACTTATTAAACAGCGGCATTCAATCAAGCTATCTATACTTCAAGCAGCAGGCGTAACATAGAGCGCTGCGAACGGTTCTAAAAATAGCTTTAACCATCCTTGGCTGTACTCATCAAGTAATGTAATCTCAGCTCTTTACATTAACGTAACAATCTCATTCAGACTGTAGTTATAAACTTGATGGGCTAAATAAAGTAGCTCTAGGTACTTATCCATGTACCTCAATGGAACTTACAAACTAAGCTAAAACTGTTATGGCCAGAGTATGTTTTACGTAGTACGTAAAGAAAATGCCACACTTTGCCAAGAGCCCTGAACAGCACTTTGCAAAGAGCCATGAACAGTACATTGCCACGTGCCCCGAACAGCACATTGCCAAGCGCCCTGAACGGCGCAGTGCCTTGCATCATGAACAGAAGGCCCGATAGATATTAGCGCTTCATTTATAAGTTGCCGTAACTTATGTAGTTTTAAAAGGGCAAACATAAGAGCAGGCACGCATAAGCGTGCTCAATTTTTTGGCCTTGTACTAAAACTACACAGTACTTAATAGTGCATGATACTTGTGTGATGGTCATGATGAAACACTTTAGCGCTTATGTTTGTCATCTAGATATCAAAAATGAGATGTTTGACAATCTTAATTCCAACTTTTTTGCATAGATGTTAAGAAAACCAACGCTTTTTGACCTATCACAGTGCAATGTCTCAAGACCACATCAAATCTAAACTTTTGACCGCTCAGCGCACTTTTTCAAAACCATAACCGCTGCAACACTTTGCAGTCATTCAACAAAGTTCTGCACAAGCATGCCCATAGACCGATGATATTTGGCAGCGGCCAATACGACAAAGGCAGCGTTTAATGCGCTGCCTTTGTATTTCCATGCTGCCTTGGCTGCATGTATGGCTTTAGGCTTGCGGCCTAAAGAAAAGAGCTTTTTATGTCTTAGCGATGATGCGGACGCTTCTTGCTAGGACGTCGACGTGGTTCGGCCTTTACTGTGCCCTTAGCTGTGTACATGGACACGAGCTGAGTGCGCAGCTGTGGGCGACGACTAGAGCCGTTGCCACCATAGTTATGAGCCACAACGGTCTCAAACATTGGCATGTCATACTCGCCACGACGTGAGGCAGAGCGTGCGTAATAGTCATCGACAGAGTTTACGCGGCGATTATTGCGTGATGACTTGGCCTTGCCCTTTGGGGCGTCTTTAGCGCTTTGCTTGCGCTCATTAGTACGCTTTTGAGTACTAGTCTTCTTGTCATTGCGAGATGAAGAGGCATTAGCTCCTTCTTCCTTATTGCGCTGACGACGGCTTTGGCGATCGCTATGGCGTGAAGAGTTTGACTCAGCCTTAGTGCTTGAAGAACCTTGAGTATGGTAAGGATCTAACTTAGCACTGTCTGATGGACTGGCACTGACATTGTCGCTATTGGAAGATTTGCGCTCATTATTACCTTGGCGCTTGCTATCTAAGCCCTTGCGCTTATCTTGTGAGCTCTTAGATGACTTTGCCTCAGTTTCCTCGGTACGGCTGTGCTTGATAGGCTCACCATATACTGAATCTTCAGTGCGCTTATTACGATTATGACGCTTAGCAATAGCAGCCTTGGTCTCATCGGTTAAGTAGTCATCTTTGAACAGATCGCTAGTGCCTGCATACTGCATGCTGCCTTCGATATCGTCAAACTTATCAAAGGAGCCAATGGCATCAGAGATAGCACGAGCCACTAAAGTACGGCCAGCATTATCAAGATGCTCATTACGCTCATTAAAGCGCTCAGCAAGGTTTACGGCAGGGCGGGTCTCATTAGACAGTACGTCACGAGCCATCTGACGCTCCAAAGCCTTTTGCTCTTCAGCTGCACGCAACTTGGCAGCCTCGCGCTTTTGATGCTTAGCATCGGCCTTAGCGCTCTTAAAGTCATTTTTAGTAGCGGCATTCTTGGATGCAGTAGCATCTTTTACAGCAGTAGCCTCTTTTGCAGCAGCTAAGTTATTTGCATTGTCTGCAGCTGATGCCTTGGCCTTAGCAGTAGAGCTAGTGTCGGCTGCAACGTTCTTGTCTTGACTCGAAGAGCTCTTGCGTAAGTCCTTTGACTTGTTGTCCTGAGACTTTAAATCCTTAGACTTTAATTCCTGAGACTTTAATTCCTTAGACTTGGCACCCTCAGCGGACTTAGTCTCGTTAAAGGTCTTGTCTTGAGACTTCTCTTTAAGTGCTGAGCTTGCCTTAGAGCGTGAGTCGCGAGGTAACTTGCCGTCAGATGCAAGCTTACTATCCTGGAGGTCGCGTTTTTTGACGTTATCCTTGAGATCACGCTTGCTGTCGTTCTCCTTGTGAGTACGCTTGTTTGCGCTATCTTTTAGCGGAGCAGCATTGTCATTTTTAGCCTGAGCACGGTTCATCATTTTGCCTAAAAGGCCAAATCCACTGACGCCTTCTTCCTGACTTGGTCGCTTCTTTTGAGCCTCAAGCTTGTTTTGCGGAGCATTAGGATTGGCGTTCTTTAAGGCCCACTTATCTTGGCGTGAATTTGCTCTAGAGTTTGAGCCCTTCTCTTCATTAGCGTACTCGCAAGTGATGTACTGCTTAATGAACATCTCTAAGAAGAGTAAGAACATTGCAACTAAGAGCGGGCCAAAGATAAGTCCCATGAAGCCGAACAGTGGCAGACCAGCAATAACACCAAAGATGGTGACTAATGGGTGGGTGTCAGCCATGCGCTTTTGCACGATCATGCGCAGCACATTGTCAGACTGAGAGATCACCACAATACCGTATAAGCTAATGTAGAGGGCAGGGAGCATGCCTTGCTCAAAGTACTGCACAATGGCCAGAGGAATCCACACTAACATGGAGCCCACGATTGGGATCATGGAAGCAAAGCCAGTGAGCACACCAAATTCAATTGGATTGTTCACGCCACAAATATAGTAGCCAACTGCAGCTACTGTGCCCTGAATCATGGCAAGCAGCGGAATACCGATGGCGTTGGATTTTACGATGGTAGATACCTTGTTAATGACAATAGTCTTGTTACGGTCATTAAAAGGTAAGCAGCGGGCGATACCGCGCTCCATACGGATACCGCCTGCAAGTAAGAAGAATAAGATGAGCAGTGCGGTGAACAGATTGATTGCTGCGTCATTGATGCCGGCTACCAATGAGTTCATAAAAGCTGTTACCTTTGCAGTAGCAAAGGCAATGCTCTTTTCAGAAACCAAGTCAAGCTTGGTAGTGCTCTCAAGGTACTTAATCGTATCAGCAAAGCGCTTCATCACAACATTGATATCAAAATCAAGATTGTTGATAAGTTCAATGATGTACCAAATGGCAGCGGAGAAAGGTAGTACCACGAAGACTGCTACCGCAATGGTCAAAATCCATGGAGCAAGTCCAGGAGATAGGCGGTTGGCAAGATAGATATTAGTACGGCGCAACAGAATATAGAGGGTAATTGCACCTAAGGTACCGTTTAGAAAAGGCATTGCCTGTACAAATAACAGACCGCCTAAGATGAGCAGTAATCCAATTAAGGTCCACTCAAAAATGAGTTCGCGATTGTGGCTCAAGATCAGCCTCTAAGAGCTTGTCATTCACATTAAAACCCGCATCAGCCAGATGCCGTTACTGATCTTATACGCACCAAAACATTAAAGTAACCAAATTATCTAAGCATCGCTAGACCAAGTACTTAATAGCATTAGCGCCACTTAACATGGCCATGAACAACAACTCATGATGGCATCATAAGCTAGCTTTAGTACATAGCAAAGATACCAACTGCAGCACTATAAAGCTTGTAGCAATCTAGCGTGGCATAGCACTATAAACTTGGTCTAAACAAGCCATTTTCCACCCTTAAGAGTGCTCAAATTAAAGCTAGAGCTCTGTGGTGGCAAAGACCAAACTAGCTGTGACTAAGCCGAAACTAGCAGGTACTAAGACCAAACTAGCTGTGACTAAGCCCAGACTAGCAGGGGCTACGCCCATGCTTATATCAAGCAGTTAAGCATGTGAGCAATTTAAACTTGCAAAGCGCAAACTAAAAAGCTGCTTGATATAGCCAATTCCTTGCACAAAAAAGCTTGTACAAGCAGTGGCGATACTCATTTTGGTCATTACAAAAAGCAATGGCCAAGATTTGGTTTTAGCAAGATGCCATTTTTATGGCTGTCTAGCCTAATTCTTTAATGTTTTATAACTACTGTACTTACTAAACTTACACTGCAGCACTCCTAGCAAGACTATGTATTGCTTTGCTAGTTTCTATAGCACTAATTAGCAAATTGCCATTAGTGCTAGCTAAGCTATCAGTGATAAACCTAAGGTCGCCCTGAGCGGCCTTGGCACTCTTTTAAGCTAAATTAAACAGCCTTAACGCTGTCATGTGCATAAGCGAGCTTGTGGTTTAGTGGTGGCATGGCATATGGTACATATCATATGAACCAAGGGTGCTTGAGCCACTAAAGTAGTTAGCGAAAAATTTTTAAAACTTACTATGTCATAGCCCATAACAAGCTAGATAACTATGCTTAGCAATTTACTCATCAGTTAAAGCTAAGCTCCTCAAGCTATGGGCTTTAGTAGCTAGAACCATTGGGTCTAGTACAAATAGTAGTTACAGACGTCTTTTGCCAGCGATGCGCTTTACCGTGGCTGTGATCTTTACTCGTAAAAGAGCTTTTTTATAAGCCGTGGCTATCCATTATGTTTAGATAGTAGCGCTTTAAAATCGCATCATCAGCTAAAAAGCGCAGATGAGCCATTTAAGTAGTAAGACTTAACGTAAGTCCTTGTAGCTAAAACACATCCGTGCATAGTATGGCTGTAGCATATAGAGTTAAGCATCATTTCTATAAAGCTTTGCCATAGACCTCATCACCTTATATTGAGGGAGAGGAGGAGGGTGTAATACACCTAATCAGTATGGCAGACTCAAAGCCCCGTGATAGGCTTTAAATCTTATCTGGTCGCGATGCGACCCTCAAAGAAGTCTCATTAAACTCTATTGGTCTTATAAAACCTCTTTGAGGGGAACATCACGGCAAAGCAAGTAAAGGTTCATGCAGATCATGAGTTACTTGCTTTGCCAAATTAGCTTGGCTCAAAACGGCAACACTAGTTTTGCCTTTGAAGCTAAGACTGTTCTAGCTTGGCCATTTGGCTAAGACTGTTCTAGCTTAGCGATTATGGGAAAACTAGTGTTAGTTTTGCCGTTAAGGCTAATGCATGGGGACTAAATTAGATGTCCTTGGCAAAAGCAACAGCGCGGCCAATGTAGGTCTCAGGAGTGAGCTTGCGCAGCTGCTCCTTAGCCTCCTCAGGGATCTCGAGAGTATCGATGAACTTGAGCATGGTCTCGGCGTTAACTTCACGACCACGAGTGAGCTCCTTGAGCTTCTCGTATGGGTTAGCGATGCCGTAACGACGCATTACAGTCTGATATGGCTCAGCTAAAACTTCCCAGTTGTGGTCAAGCTCGTCACGTACGTGGGCCTCGTTAGCCTGTAACTTGGAGATGCCCTTTAAGGTGCTCTTCCATGCTAATACTGAGTAACCGCAAGCAACACCTAAGTTACGTAAAACGGTTGAGTCAGTCAGATCACGCTGGAAGCGGGATACTGGTAACTTGGCAGCTAAGTGAGCGAAGATGGCGTTAGCCAGACCGATGTTGCCCTCAGAGTTCTCAAAGTCAATTGGGTTAACCTTGTGAGGCATGGTTGAAGAGCCGATTTCACCAGCGATGGTCTTCTGCTTGAAGGTGCCGTAGGAGATGTAGCCCCAAATGTCACGATCGAAGTCTAAGATGATGGTGTTGAAACGCTCTAAGGCATTGAATAACTCAGCGATGTAATCGTGAGGCTCAATCTGAGTGGTGTAAGGATTGAAGGTAAGGCCTAAGGACTCCTCGAACTCCTTGGAGAAGGTGTACCAATCAACCTCAGGGTAGGCGCTTAAGTGAGCGTTGTAGTTACCAACGGCACCGTTGATCTTACCCATGATCTCAACAGCGGCGATCTGATCGCGCTGACGACGCAGACGGTAAACAACGTTAGCCATTTCCTTACCTAAGGTGGTAGGAGAAGCAGGCTGGCCGTGAGTACGAGCCATTAATGGCAGCTCAGCATACTCATGAGCTAAACGAGTGATCTCGCTAATGAGTTCATCGCACATTGGCAGGAGAACTTCTTCACGAGCAGTCTTTAACATCAGAGCGTGGGAGTTGTTGTTGATATCCTCAGAGGTGCAAGCAAAGTGGATGAACTCTTTGACCTTGGAGATCTCTTCGTTGCTGGCAGTCTTGTCCTTTAAGAAGTACTCAACAGCCTTAACGTCATGGTTGGTAACAGCTTCACGACGCTTGATGTCTTCAGCATCTTCAACAGAGAAGTTAGCAATGATGTCATCGATAAAAGCGATGGTCTCTTTTGAGAAAGCTGGAACTTCTTTAATTTCAGGGCAAGAAGCTAATTTCTTAAGCCAGGTGAGCTCAACCTGAACACGGAAGCGCATTAAGCCATACTCTGAGAAGATAGCGCGCAGTTCCTTTACTTTAGATTCGTAACGACCATCAAGTGGAGAAATCGCGGTAAGCGGCGATAATTGCATAACTGACCCCAAAAGTTGAAGTAATGTAGGCATTGACGTAGCCATGTACTAGACGTGAGCACATGCAGCTAAATATGTAATTCTGCACTGCACAGCCCGCCCCGTCAATGAAAAAAAACTTATTTTGTCTGCATCTAAAGCGCAAAACCATGCTGCAGACTAACTAGACAAAAGCTAAGCTAGCTTAAAAAAAGCGCCGTTGCAGTGCAATGGCAGCCCATGATCTTTTGATCGCCTTAAACGTTACTAAAGTTAATCAAGAGTTTTTTAAACAAGCTGCAACAATCTATTGATGTTTGAGTAAATGATCTGCATATGCTTAACTACGTGCTTAAGCTTAGTAGTCTTGGTACTTAAGTAACTTTAGCGTTGTGCTTTTGCAAGTGATAAAGCAAAAACAGCCATCTAGTTAGATAGCTGCTTTTGGTCTTTAACTAAGACGTAATTAACGGAGACCGCCTTGATGCTTAGAGATGATCTGACGGGCGCACTCAATAATGTTCTTATAGTGGAACATTAATGAATAACGCTTGCCACCCATCTGATGCCACAGCATGGAGGCACGGATGCCTGATAAGAGCAGGGCTCTAATCATCAGCTGGAACTCACTGCGGCTTAAGTAGCTCTCCTCACCGTAGATGATGAGCTTAGGGAAGTTAGGGCTAATTAAACCAGAGTAAATGCCTGAGTAGAGCTTGATGACATCGTAATCAACTAAGACATTATTCTCGGCAGTTTCATAGTTTGGATGCATTGCAAGCACTTGATCTCTGAGTCTATCTACCTCGCTATCAAGCTGCTTTGAGACCATAGACTGACGCTCTAAATTAGTCTCAAGTGACATGATAGAGAAGGCGATCTTGATTAACTCTGCATTCTTAGGCTGAGCGGCCTCTTTTGGATATAAAGAGGTGAGAAGCTGAGTTAAACCAGGGATCATGGTTGATGGATTATAGATGTCCTCAACAGTGTTTGGATTAGTGATGATGAGAGCACGCATTAAAGGAGCAATGGCGCTTTCATCAACTTTACCGAAACGAGCAACAGTTTGGATTTGTGCAGCAGACTGGAACACGCCTGCTAGCGCAAGAGTTTCGGCGTAGGTATTGGTAGACATTGTTAAGGACTCCTACTCTTAAGAGCATCCATAAAAACTACGATACTAATACTTTAATTGTTTAAGTGCTCGGCTGAAGGCACACATAAGATTTTGTTCGTTAGACGATCTTACGATCTTATGCTTTGAATGCAGCCTAGTCACAAGACTTTAGCACTCTTGAGTAAGGCAAAACTTAGGAGCAATGCTTAAAGTTTTGCCAAACAAAATTCTTATTTAATCGGCTCTTCAATAATTGCACCGCCTAAACAGTCAGCACCATTGTAAAAGACCACAGACTGTCCTGGAGCTACTGCAGAGACTGGGTTATCAAAAGTAACCTTGAGCATGGAGCGCAGGCCGTTTGACTCAGTTGCTGTAGCAGGGATTGAGTTTACCTGAGTGCCATTATCATCGAGATAAACTCGCTGCACTGTACATGCAACATCAGGCTGACGATAGCGAACTTTGCAAGTGCACTTAAGTGGCAGTTCAGGTAGGCCTACAATCCAGGTCTCATTGCCAGCAAGTAAGCCATTGGAGAACAAGGCTGGATGGTTATGACCTTGAGCTACGATAAGGGCATTGTTAGCCATGTCTTTATCCACAACATACCATGCCTCACCAGTACCATCGGCGCTACCGCCAATGTGCAGGCCCTTGCGCTGACCGATAGTGCAGTACATTAAACCAGGATGTTCGCCAACTACCTTGCCCTCAGTTGAAATGATTGGGCCTGGAGTAGAGGCATCAGGTAAGTACTGATGCAAGAATTGACCAAAGCGCTTTTCGCCGATAAAGCAAATGCCTGTGCTGTCCTTTTTCTTGGCAGTGACTAAGCCACGCTCTAAAGCAAGTTCTCTTACACGTGGCTTTTCAATATGGCCAACTGGGAAGAGAACGCGGCTAAGCTTATTTGGACCAATGGCGTGCAAGAAGTAGCTTTGATCTTTATTTTTATCTAAGCCACGCAGTAAATGCGCATCTGCATCGATACCGCCATCAAAAGATCTGAGGCAATAGTGACCAGTTGCAATGAAGTCAGCATTCAAATCCTCCATGGCGTAATCCATGAAAGCTTTAAACTTAATCTCTTTATTGCACAGGATATCTGGATTAGGAGTACGACCCGCGCGGTATTCGCTTAAGAAGTTCTCAAAAACGTTATCCCAGTACTCAGCAGCAAAGTTAATGGTTTTAAGCTCGATGCCAAGCTTGTCACAAACATCCTGAGCATCCTTACGATCCTCAGCAGCTGAGCAATAGGTGTCGTTATCGTCCTCTTCCCAATTCTTCATGAACAGTCCAGTGACGTTCATGCCTGCCTCTTTAAGTAAGGCTGCAGATACAGAAGAGTCCACGCCACCTGACATGCCTACTACGACGTTCTTACCCTTGAGCTCGTCATAAGGAATCTTGTCATCAAAGACATGGTCAGGAGCAAATAAAGTCTTAGACATTAGCCACGAACCGTAGTGATTAATGAAAGAGGGAAATTCTGACCCTTGTCGTAATCATCGAAAGATGAACCGACTAAACGAGTACGCCACTGACTCTTGCGATTGTTGATCTCTTCACGAGTCATCCAGTGTACAGCTAAGATATCGCCATCAGGATCGGCTGGATGTGCCTTAGTAGGATCGTTGTCCTTGAGGCGAGCCTTGAAGGTAAAGCGGATAATGGTATCCTTTTCTTTTACGTAGTCGTAAATACCAACTAAGTGCTCAAGCTCAATTTCACAACCAGTCTCTTCAAGGCCTTCGCGCACGGCAGCCTCTAAAATGCTCTCTTTAGCATCGACATGGCCTGCTGGAATACCAAAGCAACGCTCGCCAGTATCCTGAAACTCTTCAACCATTAAAAAACGACCTTCGTGCTCAATGATGAGCGCAATGGTCAGATGTGGCTTAAAACGCTCGGCCATACATGCCTCTTGAAAAACCTAAATCTAAAAGCCTAGCAATCACTAAAAAATCGACTGCAGTGCTGATGCAAAGACAAGCTTATGCCTTTGCTCATCTACGATCTTTTGCCTGCTGCGATCTTAGCGCATAACGCCAGTGATCTTTTGTTTGCTGCGATCTTAACGCATTACACTAGCGATCTGTTGTCTACTGCGATCTTAGCGCATAACACCAGTGATCTTTTGCTTGCTGAGATCTTAGCGCATAACAATAGCGATCTTTTGTCTACTGCGATCTTAGTCTAGATGCGGCCATTAGATGGGGTTATTAGTATTAATTGGGTACCTGTTTGCACTTAGGCTCAAGCCTAGAGTAGCAGGTGGTGATGGAGTAAGGCTGCTAAAAAAGATCATGACTGCTTGCAGCTTACTGCAACATAAAGCGAGTCAAAAATCAGCACAATTACTTCACAAAAACCGTAATTTTATCAAAAGCAGAGTAATTTTGATAGCTGCGAGACTTCTAGCAGCAGCCTTATCTTAATCTTGGTGCATGTAAATAATTAATCACATGCCCTTTGAAAATACTAAACAGCATTGCCCCAAACATCAAAAGTGACGAGCTAGCTTGATGATAAAAACTGTCTTAACTGCTCTCGCTAGAGGCCGAAGTTACAAGGAGTCAGCTGTAAATTGCTCTTAAGATATGTGCTTAGGGTGTGGCGCTTAAAAATGCAAAAGGCAAGATCACGCATTCTAGGTTAGCTAGGGTCATGATCTTGCCTTAAAGGTCACGCCGCAATGGGGCGGACTATGGATCTTGTTTAGCGCCTTGCGTTAAGCAAGATAGTAGTTTGCCGTTGTGGCTTAGGCCATAGCCTGAATAATAGCCTTACCAAATTCTTGAGTAGATACTTGGGTAGCGTTAGGCATTTGAGCTGCAAAGTCAGAGGTGACGCGGCCAGCGCTAATAGCACCTTCCATACCCTTAACGATGAGATCAGCAGCCTCATTCCAGCCTAAGTGACGAAGCATGAGCTCAGCTGAGAGGATGATAGAACCTGGGTTTGCAAGGCCCTTACCAGCGATGGTTGGAGCGGTGCCGTGGGTAGCCTCGAAGATCGCAGCCTCAGTACCAATGTTGGCACCTGGAGCAATACCGATACCACCAACGATCGCGGCTAATGCATCAGAGATGTAATCACCGTTTAAGTTCATGGAGGCAACCACATCGTAGTCTGCTGGGTAGAGCAGGATGTTTTGTAAGAATGCATCAGCAATGCAATCCTTAACTACGATACGGTTGTTGGTCTTTGGATTGATGAATGAAACCACGCCCTTGTCATCAGCCTTGGCACCGTACTCACGCTCAACAAGCTCGTAACCCCATCTCTTGAAGCCACCCTCGGTGAACTTCATGATGTTGCCCTTGTGAACGATGGTTACGCTCTTGCGATCGTGCTCGATAGCGTATTCAACTGCAGCGCGGATTAAACGCTCAGTACCTGGCTTACTCATTGGCTTGATACCAATAGCGCAGTGCTCAGTAAAGCGCAGCTTCTTAACGCCCATATCGTTTTGCAGGAAGTTGATGACCTTCTTTACCTCATCAGTATCTGCGTCCCACTCGATACCAGCGTAGATATCTTCAGCGTTCTCACGGAAGATGATGGTATTGGTAAGCTCTGGCTGCTTAACTGGGCTTGGGGTGCCCTTGAAGTAGCGTACTGGACGCAGGCAGATGTATAAATCTAAGCCCTGACGCATAGCAACGTTTAATGAACGAATGCCACCACCAACTGGAGTGGTTAAAGGGCCCTTGATGGCAACGTGGTAGTCTTTGATAAACTCCATGGTCTCATCTGGCAGGTACACATTCTCGCCATAAACTTCGCATGAACGGCCGCCTGCGTAGATTTCCATCCAAGAAATCTTTTTAGAGCCAGCATAAGCTTTCTCAACTGCAGTATTTACCACCTCATGCATAACAGGAGTGATGTCTGCACCGATACCGTCACCACGGATGAACGGAATGATTGGGTTATTCGGTACCTGCAGCTTGCCGCCTGCATCAAGTTGAATCTTCTCACCTGCAGGAACAACTACTTTACTTTCAAAGCTCATGCTCAATCCTCAATAAAAATTAACTAAGCCATAAAATAGGCTATGCATAGGCTACGAGGTCTATGCAGATCCCATTAATCGTAAACTAAGAAAGTGTCTTTGCACAGAAAAAGCGAAAAAGTCTGTGAAGCTATGACATTAGCCAGCATTTATGCACAACTAAGGTGCTTTCTTGGCACTTTAAACGCTATTGTGCACAAAAATAAGACAGTAGGCTGAGCAATATGGAGACAATCAAACAAAGCGCAAGCACTCAGTCTAAAAGCCGATGAGATGAGATTTTGTGGCGGCATGTGGATTTTGCCGCATGGAAATTAGGCTGCATGTGGATTTTGCAGCATGGAAAGTATGCCGTATATGGATTTTGTGGCTGCATTGGGATTTAGCGACATGCCGATTGGAGGGCATGCCGCATTAAAGAGGGATAGGAGTTATTCGCCGGAGCTTAAGTCTACTGGTAGATTTTGGTCTTCTTGAGACATGCGTGGGCGTGAGGTCTCTAAGATAGCCTCGCGTCGCTCACGATCGCGTTTAAGCTGCTCTAAGGCACGTGCCTTCGCTGTATCGATCTCACGTTGATGCTCTAGACGCTGCTGCTTGATGAGCTCTTGTTGCTGTGCCTTAAACTTTTGATCGTGCGCACTAAGCTTTGGATCGATAGTTTGATGAGCCTCTCTTAAGCGCTGACGCTCTTTAGAGTTTGGATCAGGGGCACTGTAGCTACGTGGAGCTAAAGATGGGCCTTTAGCCTGATACAGTGGCTCTTCTTTTGGAGCGTTATGTGCGCCTACTAGAGGAGTATTCTCTGGACGATAAGTATCATTATCGCCATAGCCAAATTCATTGTTACCAGAGCTTGGCTTAGATGCATCAGAAGCTGTGGCATTAGCATTCGGGATAGCAGCATCATCTTTGCCAAAGATAGCTTCTAAGCGCTTAGTAATGTCCTCATTAGATGCACGTTGTGCTGCAGCCTGGTAAGCCTCTGCTACGGCTTGCGCATCACGTACTTTAGCCTTCATCTGCTCCTCGGTGAGCTGACGTGGATATAAATTATTGTGCAAGATGCCTTCTTGCTTGGCTTTTTCTGATGAAGGTACGAAGTCTAAATCAGCAGCTGTTCCGTGCTGCTGAGTAGTGGTGCCATTGTTATAGCCAGAAATAGTGTTGGCAACAATGGTGGAGTCCTTATCCACAATGCCAGGAGCGGCTGATTGTGCACCTTGGTTTTCAGATGCCTCTGCACTTTTAGCTGAGCTTAAATATGCATACAGTGGGCGGCCATTGTGATGCTTAACTAAACGCACCAGCATCTCCTTGACGCGAGAATCGTCTGGGGTGATGTAGGTTTTAAGATCACAGATATCCTTGCAGCGCATCTTCTTACAAAGATTGTTGTCAAAGGCAGGATCGCACACGGCCTCTTTGTAAGCGTTGAATACCTTCATTGAGTCAATGACGTCAGAAAGAGTGTTCTCAACGTTGATATCCACTTCATCAGCGATTTCTTTAACGCGCTCAATTACATCGTTAGGAATGGTAACGCTCTTTTCATGGCCCTGTTCATCGGTGAACTTGCCATTAAGCATGCCAGACTTACGTCCTGTAAATTGATAGCCCACATTGTAACCACTGCGTCTATCGAGCAGACGATAGGACATGCTTAAGGTTGGGTATGGGGTTTCAGAGAGATCGTGGATAAAGTGAGCGTAGTTACCATAGTCCTTAATATTAAGGATGTATGGCTCCTTTAAGGAGGTATCCTTTTGGTATGTAATCAAATTGGCCTTGTCCGACATCTGCATGCCGACAGTAAGGTCATTGTTTAGCTTGGTATGAGTAATGATAAGACCAGAGCTTTGAATACGTACAGAGCGACCATAGAAGTACTGAGTAGATGACTCTAGCTCAGAGTTCTTAATGTAGTAGATGGTGTTGTACAGCGGATCATCAGAGTGCAGATTGGTCAGCATCTCAAAGACAATACGACCGCTGGTAACTACATAGGCTCGACCAAAGCCATCTGCTTTGCCATCGGCGCAGTTACCTTCCCAGAACACCATAGAATTTGGTTTTAAAACACGATCAAGGGCGTCAGCGGTAATGGTGCAAGGTTCAGTCTTATTAGCTGGCTGCTTCTTTTGCATCATGCTGACATAGTTATCTGCATAATGCTTAACCATTTGCTCATGGGTTGTTAGAAGACTTCTTTCAACCTCAAGACTTGGTCCATTTTTTAAGATCGCAGAGCTGCCGATGAGGTACTGATCGACAGGAGCGTCAGCACCCTTTGCATTACTCATATCATGAGGTGCAGCTATTGAGGTATTTGCGGCAGCTAAAGAAAGAATGAAGGCAGTACAAGCACTTAAAGCCGCACCAAAGGACCAAAAACTCCTATGAGCATAATCATCATGATCATAGATGGTAACTTCGGTATATAAAGGAGCTTTTGCATTTTCATTGTGCTGCAACTGTGAGGCGAGCTCAAAAGAGAGGCTGCTAAGGTGTAAAGGAGCAATATCTGATTGCTCTGAACGTACAGCTCTATCATCTTGATAAGATGCGCTTAGTAAAGCCTCGGCTTGTGCATTGAGTGATTCTTGTAAATGATAGTTAAGTGACTCAATAGCATTGTGCTCAGAGCGCAAAAAACTAGCCCTGCCAAAACTGACAGAGAAGGAGATGGCCTTCTGACAGATACGAGCTGAGGCAAGCGCAAGCTTACCAAACAGCAAAGCAGGTTTAGTTTGCATATGATGGTTTAACTAGGTATCACTCACTGTAAGCAAGCTAACTTTAAAAATGCATCGAGCTAGCTAACTACAATAAACTTTTGGTTGAGCAAAAGTATTGGAAAAGAACTTATGTAAGCACTTAGCTAATTACACGTTCTTAGCTTTAAGATACTCTGCTCTTATAAAAAACGCCTTTGAGGTTAGTGTATCAGCACATACACAGAACAAACTCAGTAAGACAAGCGTTAGACATTCAGATGTAGCTAAATGACTTACCATCAGCCACGCAATAAGCAATAGCATAGCATTACGGCGTCAAAAACTATAGCGCACTGTAGGTCATAGCTGTGTTTTTTGCGAGTTGTAATACATTTTAATTTCAGATTGAGTCTTGCTTGCCAGGATTTTTGTAAGACTCATTTGCCCAAAGGCGGTTTTTGATGACACGAGATCATCAACACCTTGAAAGATGTTGTACAGAGCACCAAAAGCTTTGAATGACCACTCTAGCCTATCTTGAAGCAACCATCCGTATTTTGCATTGCACTATGCAAATAGCGACTTTAAAGCATGTGAATCTTAATTATTCTGCACAAACAAATTGATAAAGGCGCGTAATTATAGCTTAAATATGCACCATGTCAACTAGTATACAAGTTGTTAAAAATGGTCGTTTTTTGAGCGAGTCAAACACATAAACCTATCGATGTTTGATTAGTTAAAACTAACTTAAAAGGCCTAAGCAAAACCAAAGATGTAACTAACAAAAAAGTACTCCTAAGCTCATCCGCTCAAACGCAATTTATCAGTAAACAATGATGCAAATATGCGAGGTGCTAAACGAGTGTAATTAGCAGCGCTCAAAGCTAAAGGAAATACAAAGGCAACCGCAAAGGCAACAGCAAATGCATCCTCAGTAGGCTCAGTTAAGGTGTTAAAGATAGTCTTAAGCTGGAGCTAAGGAAGCTAAAAAAGACTTCGGCATTATGCCAAGGTAGTTCAAGAGAGACTTCAGCACGACGCCATGGTAGCTAAAGATAGACTTTAGCTTGAAGCTAAGGTGGCTAAAGATAGACTTAGGCACGATGCCAAGGTAGCTTTTAGATGCTAACAGATGAGGGATTTTTAGGTTCGTACAAGCCGCTAGCTTGAGGCTAGGGCTTATAGATTGGAGCTAGCTGTTAGAGGTAAAACTTAGCTCGAGGCGATGGTTTTGGGGGAAGATTAGTTAGCGATATGATGATCTTCAGTAACGTCAGGATTAGTTTTAAGCAGATGTTGGTTAGCAATAACAACAGATGCGCAAACTAAGAAAGACAAGGTGATGACGATACCAGAGATCATTTTAATCATGATATACAACCCAAAAGGCCTATAAATTACTTGCTTGAACAAGTTAACTAAGCGTCAATGAGAATATGCTAGATCTACCGTGCTTAGTTTTGGTTATCTCACAAAACAGATGCTATCTGATTTGATTAAGCAACTCATAGTTGTCTTTAAAGTCAAACTCACACATCTAATTATGACAACTAAGATAAGTAGTTAAGCATTATCGCTTAGCGATACTTTGTGCTTGGAGATTTGTTTCTAGCCCCGAAACACACATGCAAATGTATCCAAATCAAAACGGCCTTGCAAGTGAAATTTATGATCGTCGTCACGTTATATCTAGGTGTGCAAAAAAGTAATAAAGACTATATATAAGCTGTTTAAAGCGTAAAACTGTAAAATTTCAGCTACTTGTCATACCTTTTAGAAATTGCCGCAAAGCCTTATAACATCTAGTGTTTTCTTGTATACAAGTGCTCTTGGTAAAAATCGACATATTTTTTGTAAAAAATTCACAAGAGGCCTTGTTTTGATTCTTTTATGCCAAGTCTATGACAATAACTTTGTGTATATATGTTCTTGAAACCATCGATAGAATGTAACATGTTTCATATAATGACAACGCATCATACAAAATTTTAGCAAATTATCTCCTAAAGACATCTTGTACCTGCAAAATGGCTTATATGTCATATTTATACATAGTATCTCACTCAAGTAGCCCTCATTGGCAATCAAAAGCGGGAAGCCGCTGCCTCAGTTCAGCCCATCCTCAGTTTCTGTATCAACCTATGCCTATGCCTGAGCAAACGGCAGCACCTTAGCTTCAACCTTTGCAGATAGCACGAGCTTTCATCAAATAAATAGCCCCTCAGCATGCAGCTGCAGCAACCATCTAACTCAACTTCCACAACAATCAAGGGCTTACAAATGAATTGTGGTCTTGGTTCGGATGAGGCCGCTACCCATTAACCTAAGTGCTTGAGCACAAGCAAGTTTGTAAGAGCAGCTTTTGAGGATCTTGAGCTCATCGATCACAGCATGGTGATTAAGAGCCTATTTTAGGATCTGTCATTGAATCGATCACAAAATGGAGTCTTGTGATCAAGAGTCATTGAGACTGGTGGCGTGTGGCTTGTGAGGGGAACTAAACATTTGCAGCTGTAGATGCAATACGAGCTTGGGGCTTTGGTGTAAATTGAGTGTATGGTTACGCTAGCCTAGCGATTCTTTTGAGGTTATTGGATGTTAGTATTGTTGCAAGTGATGCAGGGGAAGTGGAGGCTAGATGATTTTACTGTGCCTAGAAACACAGCGGGCATCTATATGAAGCTATAGATGCCCTGCAGTCGTGACATTATGATGTCAGATTAGACAGATGCCTAAAGCTTTGGCAAGCTGTCAGCTCGCGCTAAAGATTAGCGAGCGCGGAAGGTAATACGACCCTTGGTCAAATCGTATGGAGTGATTTGAACGGTTACCTTGTCGCCAGTTAAGATACGGATGTAGTTCTTACGCATCTTACCGGAAATGTGGGCCATAACGATGTGGCCGTTCTCAAGCTCTACTTTAAAGGTGGTGTTTGGCAGGGTTTCAAGAACGGTGCCCTGCATCTCGATACTTTCTTCTTTTGCCATAAGTAAACTGTAATGATTTGAAAAACTGTGTTCAGGTTACGCTCTTTGAGCACCTTGCAGCAGATGTCACAACACCTGCAGAGCAATCTTGTGATCTGCTGTGTCTGAGCAATGAGCTGTTTTTGCTATACAAAGCTGCTTGGCATTGCCATAAACAGCTACCATCTTTGAGCCGTGAATTGCTCCTGCCAAATCTTACGATTATGGCGTGAGCTTCATGGCGCCGTTGCGCCAAATCTCATACGGTTAACAAGTTACCCATATCGGCTGAAACACGCAGCCGCTATCAAATAGCTTCTTTACAGAAGCATTTTTGAATACTTTTCTAATGATATTAATCTTAGAAACATGTAGGCTTACATCGCCACCTAAACTCTTGAAGTTATAGGTGGAGAATTACGCCTATTTGTTAAAAGCTCATAAATAACAGCTCTAAGTGGGCCTGAACGCCAAAAAGCCGGGGCTATTATACACTATCAAACTTGATTTTCAGCATGTTTGACCAAAAGTTAAGCAAATTGCAAATGCCGCAACCGCGTTTTATATGCCTCTCAACGCAGAACTTAATGCATGATACGCGCTTAATACAGGCCCCCACTAAAGCCTAGTAAATCCGTAATTGCGCCGCTATCCACTCAGAATATGCGCAAAGCCTAGTCATCTACTTGTATTACCTTTATAGGCATAAACTTGCGTAATAGTTTTTAAAGTCTCAATAAACTAAGCACAACAATTATTGCTCTCATCCTGCACTTGCCCAAGCAGCGTATGAATCGTTACCGCAGTTGTAGATAGTTTCAGTTTATGCATGAGATCTTTTGCTTAGGGTGATGCAGTCAAGATTTTTCACCTTTACAGTTGAGCTAATGGCTGGGCACTGGCAATGTTCTATGCCATGTGAGTAAAGGTACTCAAATTGTGAATGTTTTGATGAGTGGCTGTTTTTGCTCTGAGAGAGACTGTTAGGCAGACACAGCAGTGCATCTGATGCTGGTGCTGGCAGATAGAGCTGTGCATCCGATGCTGCAGCTAGCAGATGATGCGTGCTAGGTCGGTTGGTTTGAAAAAAAATGGGGCGCTCTAGGTTGGTAGAGCGCCCCGGGCCACTTTTGG
>Magnolia_p2__coassemble_731_pt1 | contig 36256 bp, 21 predicted proteins | sample Magnolia_p2__metabat2_low_PE_025 | metagenome-assembled genome bin Magnolia_p2
TAACATCGCTGCGTTCTAGGGACGAAGTGAAAAGTTAACAGGCTAAGCTTTGGACGTGCTGAATTATGTTTGTAGGCGGGGATGGCAATAGCATTTTTTAACATTGCTGCGTTCTAGGGACGAAGTGAAAAGTTAACAGGCTAAGCTTTGGAAGGGCTGATCTTTTTGGTTAAGGTTTAGTTGTGATTTGAGGCTAGTGAAGCAAAGATAGCAACTAAAGGAATTAATGTTCCACGTGGAACATTTTAGTTGTGGCGTGGAGCAATGGTTTTGGTATATGAAAAAGGCGAGCCTTTGGCTCGCCTTTGTGCGGTCGAATTAGTTATGAACTGCTCTATTAGTAGAGCACAGAGATGTCTGCAGTCTTAGAGAAGAGCAGGCTTAACTGATTGAGGATAGCTAAGCGGTTGTTCTTAACAGCCTCATCCTTGTCGTTAACCATAACCTTCTCGAAGAAGTTATCTACATCATCACGCAGCTCAGCAAGCTTGGTCATAGCCTTGTCGTAGTGGCCTTCGTTGTACAGCTCGTTGATAGCTGGCTCGATAGCGCGGATGTGCTGAACTAACTGCTTCTCAGCCTCATCGCTGAGCAGAGCATCATTGATAGCATCGGTTACGCGACCAGACTTAGACTGGATGTTGTTAACACGCTTGTATGCTGCTGCTAAGTCTTCAGCTTCCTTGAGCTGCTTGAAGTTAACCACAGCCTTAACACGCTTATCAAAGTCGAGCAGTGATACAGGGGAGGTTGAGAGTACAGCCTGGAAGATTTCAGCGCCAATACCCTGATCCTGGTAGTAAGCCTTGAGACGAGCAAAGATGTAGTCGCTTACGTTAGTTGCGGTCTCTTTTGACTTTAACTTGTCGCCGAAGAACTCAACACCCTTGTTGATGATTTCAACGAGGTTAAGGTCGAGCTTATTCTCAATAACGATACGAATTACACCGATGGCAGCACGACGCAGACCGAATGGATCCTTGTCACCCTTTGGCATGAGGTTGATGCCCATAATGCCGATTAAGGTTGCTAACTTCTCAGCTAAGCTTACAGAAATCTGTACTGGACGGGTTGGGATTTGGTCGCCAGCAAAGCGTGGGCAGTACTGCTCAAAGATAGCAGCTGCAACATCCTTATCTTCACCATCAAGCTCAGCGTAATGCATACCCATGATGCCCTGAGTATCAGTGAACTCAGTAACCAGAGTAGATGCAAGGTCGCACTTAGCTAAACGAGCAGCACGCTCACATAAAGCTACATCAGCGCCAACATTAGGAGCGATAGCTGCAGCGATCTTGCCTACTACAGATGAACGGTAAGCGATAGTACCGATATCCTGCTGGTAAACGATAGTTTCAAGACGTGGGTAGAAAGACTCTAAAGACTGCTTGCGATCGGTCTTGAAGAAGAACTCAGCATCAGACAGACGAGGGCGTACTACACGCTCGTTACCAGAGATAAGAGCGGTGGTGTCGCTTGGGTTGATGTTGGATACGAAAGCAAACTTAGGCAGTAATTTGCCGTTCTTGTCGTAGATTGGGAAGTACTTCTGGTCACCCTTCATGGTGTATACCAGAGCCTCAGAAGGAACCTCTAAGAATCTCTCTTCAAATGAAGCTAAGAATACATGTGGGTTCTCAACTAAAGAGGTAACTTCCTCAAGCAGAGCATCATCAAGATCAGCCTCACCGTTTACAGATGCAGCAAGCTTCTCTACCTGAGCTTTGATGTCAGCCTTACGTTCTTCAAAATCAGCGATTACAGCACCCTCATTGCGCAGCTGCTCAACGTAGGTATCTGCATTCTTAATAGTGAGTTCTTGAGAACCCATGAAACGGTGGCCCTTGATGAGGTTGGAGGATTTTACACCTAAGATTTCACCGTCAATGATTTCATCGCCGAACATCATGCACAGAGTGTGTACTGGACGAACGAATTCGTCTTTCTTATCGCCCCAGTGCATGAGCTTAGGGATTGGCAGAGCTGCTAAGGACTTGTCGAACATGTCGCGAACTAAGCTCTTAGTCTCAGTGCCTTGTTTGGTGGTCTTGATATATAACCACTCACCCTTGTCGGTCTTTAAGCGCTGTGCATCTTCAACCTTGATGCCGTTGGCAGCAGCCCAGCCAGAGGCGGCCTTGGTTGGGTTACCGTCAGCGTCGAAAGCAGCCTTGATAGCTGGACCTTTTACCTCAACCTCACGATCAGCCTGCTTTACATCTAAAGCAGAGATGATTAAGCCTAAACGACGTGGAGTGGCGTACCACTTAGAGGCAGAAAAGCCTAAGCCTTCAGTCTGCAGCTGCTTTACAAAATTCTCGTGTAAAGACTCTGCAAGCTTACGCAGAGCCTTTGGAGGTAACTCTTCAGTACCTAATTCTAAAAGTAAGTTTAACTTTTCCATTTTGAACCTGTTATTTACAGGGCAACTAAACAATGTTGAGTGTTAGAGCATCATCCATATTGTTTCTAGCGAGTACTACTCGATGAAAGGCAACACTCATGTTCAGTTGCTGATGCTTTGTTACTATCCTGAGTGCAAGGTAATTTGATTGCCTCAATCAGGAGACCTTTAGGCGGTGATTAGTTACCGCGCTTGCACATAGGGAAGCCAAGATCTTCACGAGATTTGTAGTAGGCTTCAGCAACAGCTTTGGACAAGGTGCGGATGCGCAGAATGTAACGCTGTCTCTCAGTTACGGAGATAGCATGACGGGCATCGAGAAGGTTAAAGCAGTGAGCTGCCTTTAAGATGCGCTCGTAAGCTGGCAGTGGGAGAGGCTTCTCAAGATTTAAGAGGTTGGAGCTCTCTTGTTCCATCTGCTCGAACATCTTGAATAAGAAATCAGTATCAGCATATTCGAAGTTATAAGCAGACTGCTCAACTTCGTTCTGATGATAGATATCGCCGTAGGTAACAACGCCGTTAGCAGTCTTTGCCCAAACTAGGTCGTAAATGGAGTTAACGCCCTGAATGTACATGGCAAGACGCTCTAAACCATAGGTCAGCTCGCCAGTTACTGGGTAGCAAGATAAGCCACCAACCTGCTGGAAGTAAGTAAACTGTGAAACTTCCATGCCGTTGAGCCAAACTTCCCAACCAAGACCCCATGCACCTAAGGTAGGGTTTTCCCAGTTGTCCTCAACGAAGCGGATGTCATTTACGGTTGGGTCAAAGCCAAGCTCCTTTAAGGAACCTAAGTAAAGATCCTGAATGTTATCAGGGGATGGCTTTAAGATAACCTGGAACTGATAGTAGTGTTGTAAACGGTTAGGGTTCTCACCATAACGGCCGTCAGTTGGACGACGTGAAGGCTGAACATAGCAGCAGGAGATTGGCTCTGGGCCTAAGGAACGCAGGAAGGTCATTGGGTGTGAAGTACCTGCACCTACCTCTAAGTCAAAAGGTTGTGCAACCATGCATCCGTGACGCATCCAGTAATCTTGTAAAGTGAAGATCAAACCTTGGAAGGTTTGTAGATCATATGTATTAGACATTGTTAAAGTCCGACCACTAAATTTAAATCTGCCTGTGCCTAGCCTAGCCTAATGTAGGTCAGGTCACCGAAAACGGCATATATTCTATCAGAAAAGCCGCTCAAAAGGGCTTACTAAAGCCAAAGGCGCTCAATGAGCACCTCTATTAAGCAATATAGTCCTGCTATGTGTCTTAACAGCTACAAATGCATCAATAGTTTAGGCAATGAATCTTTGCCGATTATTCTTCGTAAAATACGATAAATATGAAGTTTTGTATGTGCGCTTAGGTGGTTAACCGCCTTTACGAATCAAATAGCGAGCTGGATGTTCCTCATCAGGCATCGCTACGAGTTCATGATTCATAAACTCGCAGTAGGCTGGAACATCTCTTAAAGAGACAGGGTCTTCAGAAATGAGTTCAATTAGCTGACCTTTTTCACAGCTACGTACACATTTACGTAGCAGCATTAAAGGTTCAGGGCAGGTAAGACCACTACCATCTACGGTTATGACTGATTCGTTTTCCATAACAAAATCCTCAATTAGATTTGTAGGCTAAGTTTAGTACTGTACAACACCCTATGATCTATCGCCAATGCATTTCTATATAGTGATCGGGTCTATGGTTTTGGTGCCTTAGTTTTGAGTGGTATTTGAAATTAAGTAGGCATTGGATATTTTGAGGTTCAAGCTCGAGATTATTATGCACGCACGCGATATATATCGTTATTTTGTGGATGTAGATATGCATAGATTCTTGAGGCTGGCTCTTTGCTTGCGAATATGCTGAAAAATTTTTAAGTTCGACTGTTGACGTTTAAAAAGTTATTGCTATAATGGCTGCGGTTTTGCTGGTTTAGCTCAGTTGGTAGAGCACCTGTTTTGTAAACAGGGGGTCGTGGGTTCGAGACCTACAACCAGCACCATCCATAAAGAAGCAGGCTTAAGCCTGTTTTTTTATGTCTGTAATGTTGTATCTAGTAAACATTGCAAAATGCGACAAATAAGCCTTTTGGCGACGTAAGTCGGCGTTTTATTGATGATGTCGCTGTTTATCTTTGTTCTCTTCTTAATCTCACTTCGTATTCACGTCCTCTCTTTAAGCTTTCGCTCATATCAATTGTACTAACCATTTTGAAATAGTGCTTCGTAAAGAAGATCTTGCTTCATGCATAGAGCATATGTGGTCTTTTCAAGAGTAGTGCAGACAGATCGGTTTTTGTGTTTTGTTTGGCATGGTTAGAGATATTGCTGTGGTTATACATATTGCCGTGTATATGATTCCAGATCTCATATTTCACACTTGCCTGATAATTTTGCCCATCATGTGAGGGTCGTCTTAGTAAAGCCACATCAACTAGGTACAATAGCGGCAAAAACCATCAAGAAGACTTGCTCTTTAAGCTTTACATTTTCTAGATGTGTTTGGAAGAGATCAGCTTGTATAAGTGCTGTGGCGGAGTTTTTAGTAGTCTAACTAAGAGCTTTTTTGTCAGTTTTTGCGGCCCTAACAGGTTCTTAGGACAAGATGATGAGCATGCGGCTGCGTACTTCCAGGTTAGTGACATGTTTTTAATCGTTTTGTACATAATTGGTATCACTGCTGAAGGTATCACTGGTGCTTTAGCAGCAGGTAAACGCAAAATGGATCTGTTTGGCGTCATGTTTATTGCCTGCGCTACAGCCATTGGCGGCGGTTCAGTACGTGACATGCTTTTTGGTCACTATCCTTTAACTTGGGTAGCTAATCCACACTATCTATTCATTGTTTGTGCTGCAGCTTTGATTACTACTCGCATGCCTTATTTCTTTAGCCGTTTTGAAAGAACTTTCTTGGTTCTTGATGCATTGGGTTTGGCTGTGTTCTCTGTTATAGGCGCACGCATTGGTATGGAGTACCATGCTAGCGGCTCGATTGCTCTTATCGGCGCAGTAGTTACCGGCGTATTTGGCGGTATCTTACGAGATATCTTTTGCGCCCGTATCCCTCTAGTCTTTCAAAAAGAACTCTATGCAAGTATTTCATTGCTCATTGGCGTAATGTTTGTAGCCATAGACTTCATTTCAGACAGGTTCTTCTATATCAATGAAAACGTTAACATCATCATCTGTCTGGTTTCTGGATTTATTACCCGTCTAATCGCAATTCGCTACCATCTTGCTCTACCAGTATTTAGCTTTCTGCCTCAAGATGAAGTTGCTGAACAAAAAGCCAAGATTGCTGGCAAGGCCGTAGTGCATGCTGTAGACGGTAAGGGCTCACAGGACACTTCACGTATTGAAGTCAATTCTTCTAATGGAGCAGAGAGTGACGCTCAAGTAGCTGCAGATGCTAGTTCCAAGATGGTAGCTAACGCTACAAATGCTAGTTCAAAGACGATAGCAAGCGCTAATAACGCAGCTGATGCACATGGACAAGAGGCAGAAACATCAAGTTTAGAGGATGATAAAGCATCAGATGAGTTTGCTAAGCTCGATGTAAAAGAGGCAAGATCAGCAAAAGGCCGTGATCTTAAAGAAGAGGGTAAAGATCGCTAAGATCTATGTGATTCAAGATTTAGCTAAGATTGGCCTTAGATTGTGCTGTTATAATGAAAGTAAATGAGATATAGAGTGTTTTGAAATAGCACAGTTCCTTGCACTCTTATTAGTGCTGTTCATCAAGCGAAATTACTTGCAAAACACTTATAGATGTAAATAATATAGCTTGTAAAGGCCATGGAGCCCGAAAAAATCCGTTTTTGTATATGTCTGAGATCCCTGTTTAGCCTAAGGTGGCTACGCTGTCGGATGCCGAAATACTAAGTGTCTTTACTACTGATGTAGAAGCAAATGTTCAGACACAATCACGGTCTGCAAAAGAGGACTTTTGCAGCGACTTCAAGCTATTTAGAGTTACGAGTAAGTGGTAGCCTCTTTGTTTGCTATCACTCTCTTAGGACCTTTACCTGGAAAACCATTTCCGTAGGGTTTTATCACTGATTTTCAGTACAGGTAGTGTGTCTTTACCTTTGCGGGGGATCAAAAATCATGAAGAAGAATTTCTTATCTTTATCTGTTGCTGCTGCTTTATTAGCAGCTGCTGGTACCGCAAGTGCTGCTGTTGGCAACACTGGTTACATTGGTGTTCAGGCTGGCTACGTAAATGCTGACTGGGATACCCCATCAGCTGGTGACATCTACCAGTCAAACAACACTGACGGCTTTGCACCTGGTATCTACGCTGGTTACAACTTCACCCCATGGTTCGGCCTTGAGGGCGGTTACAAGCACATCAATGGTATCAAGGCTCAGCGCGTTGGCACCACTGAGTACAAGGATGTAAACGTACACGGCCCAGAGCTGGCTGTTCGTTTCGCTTTCCCATTAAACGAGACTGGCGCTGACATCTTCTTACGTGGCGGCGGTATGTACGCTATGGGTTCAGGCAGCGACAGCAAGTTTGCTCCATTAGTAGGTGTTGGCGTTTCTGTTGACCTCTCCCCAAGCCTTGACGTGCGTGTTGGCTACGATCGTTACTTTGACGTATACGACAATAAGGCAGACACCACCGGTATCGGCTTCGATATGGACATGGCTTACATCGGTCTGAACTACGTTTGGGGCCGTTCCGCTCCTGCAGCAGCTCCTGCAGAAGCTCCTAAGGTTGAAGAGACTGTAACCAATACCGTTACTAACACCTACACCTTAGACGCTAACACCCTCTTTACCTTCGACTCAAGCAAGGTAAGCCCTGAGGGTAAGGATGCTGTTGCTCAGGTTGTTACCGCTGCTAACGAGAGCAAGCTTGCTGACGCTCAGTACGTTGTAACTGGCCACACTGATCGTATCGGTCGTGCAGCTTACAACCAGAAGTTATCTGAGCAGCGTGCTAAGGCTGTTGCTGACGAGTTAGTTGCTTTAGGCGTACCAGCTCAGGCTATCGTTTCTAATGGTGTTGGTTCTTCAGAGCCTGTAACTGGCACTGAGTGTGATGGCTTATCACGTAACGAGCTCATCAAGTGCTTATCACCAGATCGTCGCGTTGTTGTTAACGTAACTGGTTCTAACAGCACCACTGAGACCACCACTGTAGTTAAGTAATCTACTTGCTACTATCTCAGTTAGGCAGCAGTGATTGTTCGTTGTTGCCTTAAAAAAGACCCCTACAGCCCTCGTGGTTGCAGGGGTTTTTTATTGCCCAATATTTACTTTGATTGCAATTTGCTATTTTCAAGGGAGTGGTGGTCCAAGCTTCGAAGCCCTGATCTGCATTTTCTAACCCTGTCTGAGGCGCTACTTCATCCCTTCAAAAGACACTCTATAGGATGGCTGCTAACTTTATAAAAGCCTCCATATTTGTAGTGCAGTTTAAGTGTTATTTGGGTATGTTGGTGGGTGTTTGGCATGTTATCTAACCCTATACCATAGGGTGTCTTGACCCTCTTTGCCACCCTCTCTAGCACCCTATGAAAAGGCATATTTATGTCATTTTGATCCGTGTGAAGGAGGGTGGTGAACGTATATTTAGATCATCTTTTGTGAAAGGTGTTATGTATTTATTTGGGCTTTGCCTTACGATGGATAAACTTCTCTAGAATTTTGATTATATCTACTCTAGAACTGCTGGTGACCTTCTAATTTGGTGAGTTATGTGGTGGTCTTGTTGGTAGAGTTGGAGTGTGGGAGTGGCGGCTTGGAGTCTTTTCTAGTTTGCTAAATAATTAAGAATAATAATTTGATCGGTAGAAAATATCATCAAGTAGCGATCTTGCTAGACTTTAATGGGGTCTAAGGGGCTTATTTGTTGGTTTTGGTTTATGTCTCGATCAAATTTACGATCGTAAGATTTATCGAGTTTTAGAGCAGCTTGAGAGGGTATGAGCGAGCCGTTTAGCTGTATGTAAGCCATTGTAATGTTTAATAGGCTACTAGATGGTTTTTTAATTAACTATTTTCGCTCAAAATTACTGGATAAAAATTTGAGTTAAAACTAATTTAGCTCAAATTTTTAGGGATCAAAAATTCCATTAAAAGTTGAGTTAAATTTTAGTATGCAAAATCGCGTAACACTAGGCTGCATCTGATCTTACGCGCATTTGACTAGAGGCAAAAATGTAAATTATATTGTGATTTGGCTCAATTATATTTGAGTGAACTCACATATACATACATCCTATGAACTTTTGCAGCATAATCTAGGTATAGTTATCTCGTAGTAGTGGCAATCACAAACATCAACTAGCGCGAAGCTCTTGTGTACTTAGGGCCTGAACAACTCTATCTAAAATTCAACCTAGTACATGATAGGACTAACATAGTATTGCTGTTATGTTAACTTAGTTAAAAAAGAGCGTAAGTTGCGGTCTTTGGAGTATCACAAATGAGTAAAGGTAATGAAATAATCCTCAATCAATACAAGTTGATTGTAGATATGCTCGGACAGATCTTCAGAGACAGTGTAGAAGTTGTGCTGCATTCGCTGCACAATTTAGAAAAATCAATTATTTACATTCATAACGGCGAGAAAACTGGTCGCGCAATTGGTTCTCCAGTTACCGATAAGGCTTTAAGAATTATTGAAGAGTTCGAGAGAACCGGTAAGACCTCCTATGGGCCTTATAGAACCATTTCTCGCGACGGTCATGAGATGAAGTCCATCACCAATGTCATCACCAACCCTAAGGGTAAGGCCATTGGTTTACTGTGCATTAACGTAGACCTGCAAACACCAATGCGCAGAGCCTACAATCTCATGTTCAACGACTTTGAGTCTATCGATGCAGGTAAAGGCAATCACGAGTACTTTGCTACTGACTTAAATGATCTGTTAACCAACTCGGTAAATAAGATCCGTGACGAGGTAATGGCAGACGATCAGATTAATCAGCGTCAAAAGAACAAGGTGATTATCAGTAAGTTAAATGATGCTGGATTATTCAACTTACGTAATTCAGTTCAGATCATTTCAGAGTTATTGGGCGTCTCTCGTGATGCAATTTACTTGCATTTAAGAACAATAAAGAAGAATCAGTCACAAAATGAACTTAATAGTACTGAAGATGGTGCTGTTGAAGATGACTTTTTAGGCTATGATGATTTTGACGAGGTAGACGAAAAGTAGTTTTAAACGCACAAGGTGTTGCACCTGTTAAGGAGTGATATGTCAACCAAGTTCAAGCCTGTAAAATCTGATAAGGCCCCGCCAGCTATTGGTCCTTATAGCTGTGCTTTAGACGCTAATGGAACTATATACCTTTCAGGTCAACTTCCTATTGATGAAAATGGCTCCATGCCGGAGACTGTTATTGAGCAAGCTGCCCGCTGTTTAATTAACATTAAGCATCTTTTAGAAGCTGCAGGTCTGCACATGGATAACGTGGTTAAGACCACGGTTTTCATCACTAATATGGACGATTTTGATACCGTTAACAGCGTTTATAAGCGTTACTTCATTCCGCCTTATCCAGCACGCTGCTGTGTAGAAGTAAGCCGTTTGCCAAAAGGTGCAAAGGTGCTTATCGATTGCACCGCAGTGCGCTAATCAAAGATTACCAATAATGCTATAGCAACTTGGTTGTAGCGTAGCTAAGGTTCTTTTGAGCCTGTCCATGCCTACTTAAATGTTAGGCAGGTGGTGAAGGCAATTTTCTTTAATGTGTGATTAAAAAAAACGCGCTATCCTCGAAAGAGCATAGCGCGTTTTTTTGCCTAGTGCGGCTTAGGCCGCACATAGAGCTAGACGGTTTGGCTGCACATAGAGCTAGACTGTTTGGCCACACATAGAGCTCTAGTAGGGGCTAAACGAGGCCTTTAGTCTACTTGTCAGAATAGGTATCGCTTAAGTCGATTTCCTCTTCAACATAGCCACTGTCAGCAGCATTGATGATCTGACGGTAGTAGTCGATAGTGGACTCATCAGGATTGTCTATAGCCTGAGTGAAGATGTGTTTGATCTGCTCAATCACGGTAGCACGTACGATGAATACGAGCTTAGAGGTCTTCTTACCCTCTGGCCATGAATCAAGCTGAGCCACTGGATAGAGCTGACCTTGTACACCGTGGATAATGACAGGCTTATCCTGGCCTTCGATATCTAAGATACCCTTAAGACGCAGAATAGAGTCGCCATACTGTTGCTGCACTAAGTTAACAGCAGCAAGTAAAGTCAGTGAGTTAATAGGCTTATCACGTTCGATAGCAAAACTTTCGATATTGGTGTGAGCAATGATCTTTGGCTTAGCAACAGCGGCATCAAATTTAGCCTCAGCAGGACGAATTGGGGAGGCTAAATTGGAACCTGGAGCAGGTGCCTTAATGTCGAGCCAAGCTTTGACCTCGGATGCATCCTTGTTTTCAAAAGCCTTGTACGGGCCAATTTCGTGGATGATCTTAGGGGTAATGTGGCCCTTAATCATAGGGTGGATTGGGGCAGAACCATTGATAGAGCGTGCTACCTCACTAATAGCCTCAATCTCATCGGCATCGATAAGGTCAGTCTTAGAGACTAAAATGATATCTGCAAGCGCAATCTGCTTTACTGCTTCATACTGCTTTTGCAGCTGCTCACGAACAAACTGACCATCAAGCACGGTGATAGTACCGTCGTAGCGGAAAGTCTCCATGCAGAACTCATCGTTATTGATGGTGCCGATTACACCTGATGGATCGGCAAGACCGGTAGTTTCAATCAGAACACGATTGAACTTTGGAATATCACCTTCTTGAGCCTTGATGAAGTTAGTAGCTAAGGACTGAACTAATTCACCTTGTAAGGTGCAGCAAATACAGCCAGAACCAAGCAGTACAACGGTATCGTCGACAGCCTGTACGAGCTCGTGGTCTAAGCCAACGTCGCCAAATTCATTGATGAGCACTAAAGTGTCTTTAAACTCTTCGGTGTTGACCCATTGGTTTAGCAGGGTGGTTTTACCGCTACCAAGGAAACCGGTGATGATGTTTACAGGGATTCTGTTATCAACTTCTATTGTATCTGACATGTCGTATCTCCGGTTATGGGTATTGAGGTCTAAGCACGATAGCTGCTTTTCCTAAAGAGCTGATTATATCAGCAAGCTTAGGTTTGCCTATTTGCACAAAGGGACAAAAGTTATCGTATGTGCACAGCAACTAAAGTTATCGTCACCGATTAGATTGTACTCTCAAACAAATAAAAAGGCCTGAAAATATCACTTTCAGGCCTTTTTTAAAAGGGTTGCTAGCTCGTAGAGGCTCTATTGCAAGCAAGCTAGAGCAATTAACAGCAAAATAGTATTAAGACTAGCTATCAAGGTAGCTAAGACTCAATCGGAGCGTCTAAAGGCTCTGATTGAGTATGTGCCATTAAGGCCTCTGCATCAGGCTCAGTTGTGCCATTGAACAGGAAGTTTAAAGCCTTAATCAAGGATGGGTTACGGTAGTTATCTGCCTCATTCAGGATGTCGTGGTAAGCATGAGGGATGATCTCAAACTTAGGTGGTACACGATCATTCTTATGATGCTCGCAGAACTCCTTAGCTGCAGTAGTAGAAACAACCATATCTGCGCCAGCTGACATGCACAGAGTTGGGAAATCAAAGTTGCACTTGATGCGGTTTAAACGCAGCTGAGCTTGCATACAGCAACGGACAAACTTGTAGGTAGGTCCTGCAAGAGCTAACTCTGGGTTTTTGACATAGTAGTCATGATAGATCTTGTAGCGTAATTGGCTGTGAGAGTGAATGTTCTCTTCAAAAGGAATACGCTCATACTCTTTGCCAAAAGGAGTGTAAGACAGAGCAAAAGGTCTGAAGTTACACAGGGTCTTTAAGATAGGATAGACCACCTTAGGAGGCAGTAAGAAGTTGATGCCAAGGAAAGGAGCAATCAGTACTAAAGACTTTGGCTTGTGTGGATAATTGGTATTGAAGCAGAACTCAAGAGCAATCAGACCACCTAAAGAGAAGCCTAAAAGCTTGAAGTTAGGGCCTACGTCTAAGTAGCTCAAGATATTCTCAAAGTCCGCACGGTAGTGTAAGAAGCGCTCGACATGGCATTTGTTGGAGTCATAGAGCACTGGAGTAGACTTACCTTGACCACGTACAAAAGCCACGATCACGCGGATACCAGTATCCTTGAGGCTGTATAAGAGCTCAGCATATTTATGCTCGCTTTCAGCACGTCCTGCAATGATAACTAAGGTATTAGAAGAATCATCGGCAGATACGCCGCTAGTACCTTCAGGAGCAGGGAGCTCGATGGCACTTAAGAAGAGATTACCTGATGCATGGATTCTGTGATGCTTGATATCAGTCTCGTAAAACTTCTCGATCTCTGAGAGGTTTTCGGATAAAAAAGCTTCACTGCCAATGTTTTGAAAATTGATCATGGTCTCTCTCCTCGTTAAGTCCTGAGAACACGTCCCTTGCGACCATGGCGATGAATCCATGGACGCTGTCGTGCATACGAGCAAGTGCAGATTATATAAGCACGATCTTTTATAAAAAAAGATAGTGTGGTAACGAAGCGATCTGCAGTGCTGCAACAACTAAAAATAGCTTAAGGTGTAAGCATGCATCAGTTGCATGAGCTTACATCATCTAATGTAATGCAAAATGCACAATTGCGCTATAGCAATAGGCATGTTCTAGCAAAGAAATAGCAAAAGCTAAGCCCCGTTCACATACATTAGAGCAAAAGATAAACCCATGGTCGCGATCTTTAGGCTTAAAAGCAATCACTATATCGAATTGATCGTTCTTTTATCTTTTACAAAGCAATGATCTTAACTAAGGAAGTTAGCAGCGCTGTATGGCTGCAGCGATACAGCTGCAGCTAAGTTCCTGCAGCTAGAGTGCTACAGCTAAGTACCTGTAGCTGTGGTGCTGCAGCTAAGTATCTGTAGCTGTGGTGCTGCAGCGAGGATATAAGGGGGTATTAGCGGCGACGGGCGATCTTCTTGATGTTAGGTACGGTCTTGATGCGGCGCATGATGCCAGCAAGGTGTAAACGATCGCGTACGGTAACAGTGAGATTGATAAGGTAGGTGCCGTCGTCCTTAGTCTCGGAGTTAATGGCATCAATCTGTGATCCTGCAATATCTACAGCATTTGAGATCTCGCTTAAGATGCCTTGGCGGTTTTCAAGCTCAATACGCAGACCGGTTTGGAAGTCGAGGTTAGCGGTAACCACGGTATCCCATTCAACCTTGATGAACTTCTCAGGATCCTTGTTTGCATCACGTACGTTAGAGCAATTGGCATTATGGATCACGAGGCCCTTTGCAGTAATGTGGCCAATGATCTCATCACCAGGAATAGGCATACAGCACTGAGCAAAGGTATATGGAAGACCTCCAGTACCTAAGATTGGCTTGCCGCTATCGGAGTCAGATTGATCTGACTTGAACTTATTGGCTACAACCACCGCAAGGATGTTACCTAAAGCCACATCAATAAGAAGGCTGTTGAGATCTGGCTGCTTGAATTCTTTAAGAACTACATTCATTACCTCTTGAGGAATATCATCTAAATGCACATCCTTAAGCACATTCTGCATGAGACGACGACCAATCAGGACACACTCTTGGCGCTTGAGTCCCTTTAAGTACTGTCTGATCTTTGAGCGGGCGCGAGGGGTCACTACAGAAGTGAGCCACATAGCACTAGGCTCAGCATTTTGTGAGGTAATGATCTCTACAGACTGACCAGATTGCAGCGGACGGCTCAGTGGGAACATACGATGGTTGACGCGAGCACCGATACAGTGCTGGCCAATGTCGGTATGCAGTGCGTAGGCAAAGTCCACTGGAGTTGAGCCGGCTGGCAGATCGAAAATCTTGCCATCTGGAGTAAAGACGAAGATGGAGTCTGGGAAGAGGTCTGTCTTAACCGCTTCAATAAACTCCATGGAGTTAGAGGCGCTTTGCTGCAGATCAATGATGTTTTTAATCCACTGCTGAGCATTCTTTTGCGCTGTAGTAGAAGTAGGTTCGGAGCCGTTTTCTTTATATGACCAGTGAGCTGCTACGCCTCGTGCTGCCATCTGATCCATAAATTCAGTACGGATCTGAATTTCGATAGGCACACCATGAGGACCGACTAAGGAGGTGTGCAGTGACTGATAGCCATTGATCTTTGGAATGGCAATATAGTCTTTAAAACCTGAAGGGCGTGGCTTATACAGATTATGCATCTGACCTAAGACGCGGTAACAAGTATCTACATCCTTTAAGATGACGCGGAATGCATAGACGTCCATGATCTCACGGAACTGCAGCTCCTTTTTCACCATCTTCTTGTAAATGGAGTAGATACGCTTTTCACGTCCTAAGACTCGAGCCTCAATACCAACTTCGTTAAGACGCTTGTTGATAGACTCAAGGATATTGTTGATAACTTCCTTTCTATTGTTACGAGCTCTGGTTACAGCGGCTTTAAGCACGCGGTAACGCATTGGATATAAAGCAGCAATACCAAGCTCTTCAAGCTCGATCTTGATATCTGAAATACCCAGACGGTTAGCAATAGGGGCAAAAATCTCTAAGGTTTCACGCGCAATACGCTTGCGCTTATCTGGACGCAGAGAACCAAGGGTTCTCATATTGTGGGTACGGTCAGCCAGTTTGATCAAGATGACACGAATATCTCGAGTCATCGCGAGGATCATCTTTCTAAAGTTCTCAACTTGGGCTTCACGATAGTCATGGAAGCGCAGTTTATCGAGCTTAGTTACACCGTTTACCAGATCTTCAACCACATCACCAAACTCACGTTTGATGTCCTCTGGAGTAACGCATGTATCCTCAACGGTATCGTGTAATAAGGCCGCTGCAATGGACTCTTTATCTAAGTGCATTTGCGCAATGATTGTTGCTACAGCGATCGGGTGAATAATGTAAGGTTCACCTGAGGCACGCTTTTGTGGGGCGTGTGCCTTATCTGCAATCACGAAAGCCTTATCTACCATTTCCATAGCTTCGGCTGATAGATAAGAGGATGCAAGATTATGCAAAGGAAGATAGTAATGGAAGTTTACAGAGGCAACAGCATCAGCACTTGGCTCAGCAGGGATATGGTTAACCTGATTGGCCATGTCCTGAGCGATCTGCTCAGAGAGCTCCATGCTTTCGTTAAAGCCACCATTATCACGGGCATTAACGCTCATAGAGTTGAGCTTGCCTTGCTTTTTAAGCGGGACGATGTTGTCGATATCAACATCGACAGAATCTTGTAAATCAGAGGCAGTAGTGCCTAAGAATGCTTGATGCAATAAGGCAGTTGGACTAGTGGCAGTAATGGCAGTGCTTACAGGGCCAGTGCTGACTACAGATAATGAGCCAGTCATGGTATTACGGCCTGTAGGAGATGTGTTAGTACGTAACATACCCTCTACAGATGCCTTGCTGTCTGACGATGCGGCAAGGGGAGCTGAATGTGAAGATTGCATATCAGTCTTGCTATCCATATATTCTCCTTACCAAAGCCGACAAGTTGCCTGAAGATCCTGATACTAAGTTACGTAAACACTAGCTAAGAGAAAGTAGCAACGATGAGCTTTAAAGCATATGAATCTAAGCTTTAGTTGCAAGGCATTAAGATTAAGTGTTTTACGTATGTAATGAGGTCGTTGTCACCACCATAGCTTATGACCATCAAGATCCTTAGATGGGTATAAGATATAAACTAATGATCGTGGGTGTGTTAACACTATATGACATTCAAGTGTACTACAAAAACAGATGACAATGGCTTTGCAATGTCCCGTTTTGGATTTCACAACCTCTCAAAACGAAAAAAACCGATACTCAATGTGTTTAACATCAAGTAAATCGGTTCTTTTTTAAAACATCACCGCAGTGAAACATAAGGCATCTAACATCGAAAACTACATGTTTTCTTATGCATAGATCCTTAATAGTTTGCACTTGGCTTAGAAAGTATCACTGAAAAAGATACGCATCTACTCTGTTCAGAGCTCTTATGATCTTTGTACCATTGCAATGCTGTCATACAAGAAAAATGCGCTTAAGCATTTTGCTATTGTCAGACAAGTTAGGTCTAAACACCATTTAGATGTTTAAGCCTTCACTCATTTAATAAGCTTACTTGTATAGAGCCATAAGCTCATTTACATGAGCACAGCTGTGATCTTGCAGTGATAAAAATAGGCTTGAGGATAAAGTTAGCTACTTTAGAAGTTCACTAGCAGTAGAAAACAAGCCTATCAATAAAGCATTAATGCTTAGTTGAACATCTCAACGCCGTCGATAGGAGCGAACTCGTTATCAGCAGGTAAAACGCTGCTATCACGCATGAAGTCCTTACGATCCTGCTTGTCGAGGAAGTCCTCAGAGATTAAGCCAGCCTCGATCTCGCGCAGAGCGATAACGGTAGGCTTATCCTTTTCCTCATCTACTAAAGGCTTGCTGCCGTTCATTGAAATCTGACGAGCACGACGTGCAGCAATGAGAACTAAGTCAAAGCGGTTGCCAACTTTAGCCACAGCATCTTCAACTGTAACTCTAGCCATGATGATTACCTCAACTGATGCGTCTAATCGCAATGATCAGACAGTGAATCAACAAAAATCTTTTAGTGCCAATGCTCTACGTTAAGCTGCTAAGGGCAACTGAAAACTCATCAAATCGATATATCAAGGAGCATGCATAGGCGCATGTACTGCACGTAATGAGTATCGTAGATCGGGCACACAGTGCCTTGTTGGGCTAGCTTAATAAGCTAGGTGAGAGACAAAAGCTAAGTGCTTTTGATCTTCAAGGCATAAACTGCAACGAGCGGTTTTTCCTATGGCTAATCAGCTTAAAAAACCGTAGTGGGCCTATGTTCTCTAATGCAGTTATATGAATTCTGGGTATTAACGCATATAGCGTGCTAAGTGCATATTAATCACTATTATGCACAAAGCTCTCTATTCTAACAAAAATTCTACCTAAAAGTGCATTACTGATGCGATCAGATCATGGGCCATAGCGATCTTATCGTAAGGGCACATTAAATACAGCCCCTTGAAACACGAAAGACCATATCTATGGGCATAAAAGAGCAAGAACTTGCTCTTTGTTATTACTTGCTAGTAGCTTCTTTTTCGGCAGCCTCAGCCTTAGCCTTGGCAAAAGCTTCTTGGAATGCGCTAGCACAAGGCATCCAAGCTGCTTCGTATTCTTGCTCCTGACGCTTCATGTCCTCAAAGAGCTCTTTATTGTTAGTCTGAACATTGTTAAGGCTGCAACGCTTGCTCAGAATAATGCTGCGCAGATTGATTAAGCTCTCATCAAAGTCATCATTGATGATTACGTAGTCGTATTCATCATAATGAGAGATCTCTGACATGGCCTTAGCCATACGCTTACGAATCACCTCAGGAGTATCCTGACCGCGCTTAATAAGACGCTCTTGTAAGGTGTTTAATGATGGCGGCATGATAAAGATCTTAACTGCCTGAGGCATCTGCTCTTTGATAAGACGGGCTCCCTGCCAGTCGATGTCAAAGAACACGTCCTTTCCATCATTGATCCAATCCATCACGATTTCTTTGGAGGTGCCGTAGTAGTTATCAAACACCTTAGCATGCTCAAAGAAAGCACCGCGATCAATGAGGGATTCAAATTCCTCTATGGATACAAAGTGATAGCTCTCATGATCAACCTCACCTGGGCGTGGTTCACGGGTAGTGTGAGAGATGGACAGACGCATTGAGTCGTCAGTATTGAACTTCTTTAACAGAGCATTGATAAGAGAAGACTTACCAGCACCGCTTGGAGCGGATACGATGAAGAGAGTTCCTTGTGCCATAACGTTACATCCAAGATAGGAATTAAGAAACAAAAGAGCGGTTATAAAAATAGCTTTAGTGTAGCTAAGATTGCTCTTTAATGAGTAGCAATTGTTTTTAATATGCATGCTTATTGAGCATGCACTTGTAAGCTAGCAGCTATTTTAAGATCTGCTTAACTGAAAAGGTCAATTACTCACCATCGGCAGCATCAGCAGAAGCTTCAGCCATTTCCTCAGGATCATAAAGGATCGTAAACCAGTTGTTGAGGATGGAGTGGATCTCATCAAGACCGATCTTTTCCCAAGCAGAGAATGCAACTACAGTGAAGTTGCCACCAAACTCAGATAACAGGTGCTTAACCTCACCAACTGCCTCTTTACGGCGGTTAACTCCAAGCTTGTCTGCCTTAGTTAGCAAAATCAGCGCTGGGATGTTGGCTGCAATAGACCAGTCAATCACTAAGCGGTCGTGATCTTTAAGTGGATGACGAATATCCATAGTGACTACGAGACCGCGTAAAGCCTGACGCTTTTGTAGGTACTCAGACATGGACTTTTGCCACTCGATCTTCATGGAGCGAGACACTGCAGCATAGCCATAGCCTGGCAGATCAACTAAGGTACGACCTGGTGCAACCTGGAAGAGGTTGATAAGACGGGTACGTCCTGGGGTACGTGAGGTTTTGGCTAAGTGCTTTTGATCGCAAATAGCATTGATAGCAGAGGACTTGCCGGAGTTGGAGCGGCCAGCAAAGGCGATCTCAACACCAAGATCCTTTGGTAAATGCTTTATATCAGGGGCACTGGTGATAAAGCGAGTCTTTCTAAAATCGAGGGCTTCTTCAGCCATAGCCTTACTCCTGAAAACTTAGAAAACTAGAAAAATCGCATAAGTATACGCTTTTCGAGCCCATTTTGGGTAAAAACATCGCAACAAAGCAAAAATAGCTTATCAAAGACAAGATGCTACAAAGCAAGCATAGCGATGCAATGGCTATAGATTATAGCGTGCAAAAACGAACAACGCCGCTAAAGTGCGGCGTTGTCGATAATGCTTAAGACTGCTGTGGCCTCAAGCTAAAAGATAAGTGCCTGGGTTTACAGCGTTTAAAGCTGTGCTTGAGGCGTTAGCTTATCTAAAGGTGGGTATCTTAAACGATACCAGCCTGAGCCATGATCTCCTCAGGAGTTAACTCACGCTCCTTAGGATCAAGATCGCGAACAAGCTTGAACTCGGTGTGGTCCATAGCAAGCTCAAGGTAGAAAGCGTTGTTAGACTCGGTGAAGAAAGTAATACGAGAAACCTCTGGGTGGTCTAAGGTCATGTTGATGTTAATCTCAACCTGGTGAGGCAGGGCTAACATCTTAGGCTGTGACTGATTGATGTGACCATTTAAGGAGGTGCTCATCTTGGCAGTGAAGTTACCAACCATCTGATTCATGAGCTCGCCTAAGGTGTTAGAAACTTCATCAGAGGTGTAGTTCTTAACTAAGTCTGCATCACCTAAGCCCATACGCTTCATGTAGGAGCTATATAACTCCATGGCAGTCTCTTTGCTGAAGTTTAAAACCACCATGCCTGAGAAGGTGCCAGTGAACAGAACAAAAGTACCGATATCTGGACGTAAGGTGGTGTTATTGATCTTCTGGATCATTGGGGTGAAAGAAACCTTATCACCGGTAGCAGAACTTAAAACTTCGGTAACACTATCACATAAGGATAAGAGGATGTCGTCGCAGGTGATAACCTGATGCTTTGAAATTAACATTTAACTGGCTGTCTCACAAAATCAAGCTTATAAGCTTACAAAACCCTATGACAGAAGAGACCTGTCGTATCACACGCCTAATAGTAATCTTATCTAAAAGAACTCACTTGATGCTTGTTTGGCATAGAGGCGGCATGTGCTGTATCTGCTATCTGAGTCATCGCTGACTCATTAAAGATTATTGTGCAGCAAACTTACAGAAACTGCATAGATACAGGATCGAAAAGTATTTACTAGATATAACAATCTATGGCCACATTCTAACGAAAAATGGCACAAATACAAGTTTATGACGCCGATTAATACAAGTTTATGACCAGTGAATAGCTAGGCATCTGTGTAATATGTTAGCCAAAGTGGCTTGTACATGAGCTTGGCAACTACGCTAGTTGACAGATGCTACAGATTATCTACCCATTTTAATTGTCAGAGGGGTATAAGGATATTTTTTTGTGAAAAGGCATGGTCTTAACTAAGCATAGCCTTATTTCTTCTCCATCAGCGCGGGCGCTACAAGGCGATAGCCTTGCTAAGAAGAGCCACATGATGCGCTGTATTGCAATGATTGGCGTTTAGGCTTGATTGCCTTGCTATGTAGGGAGCTTAGGTGCGATTGCCTTGCTATGTAGGGAGCTTAGGTGCGATTACCTTGTGATGTAGGGAGCTTCGGTTCGATTGCCTTGCGATGAGGGCCCTAAGATGTGGAGTATTTGCATTCAGGATTGCTGAAAACGACAACGTCCGTGCTGCAAGGCAGGACGGACGTTGTCAGGCGCAAGTCTCAAATCAGCTTATCGCTAGGCGATGGGCTGAGTTTTAAGATGCTTAGCTATTGATGTTGAGCTCTTTGAGCTTACGGGTCAGGGTGTTACGGCCCCAACCTAAGAGCTTAGCTGACTCTTGCTTGTGGTTGCTAGTAAAGGCTAAAGCAGCCTCTAACATGACACGCTCAAACTCAGGGGTGGCTTCAGAAAGAATGTCATGCTCACCAGCGCGAAGACGACCATCTACCCAATTTCTAAGCTGCTCTTGCCATGAGGTAGGTTCCTTAGAAGTACCAGTGATGGAGGTAGTAATCTTAGCTTGCTGATTGCGAGCCTGCATAAACTCTGATGGCAGGTCGGTCATCTGAATATCACGACCAGTAACCATGATGGTTAAGTACTTACACAGGTTCTTAAGCTGTCTTACGTTGCCTGGCCATGGCTGACGGCATAAGAAAACTAATACCTCAGAGGTCAGCTTCTTAGGCTCTTGATTGTTCTCAAGGGCAGCTTGGGCTAAGAAGTGCTTAGCGAGCATTGGGATGTCATTGTTACGCTCACGCAGTGGTGGCATATTGATGTGAATGACATTGAGGCGGTAGTACAGATCTGCACGGAACTTACCATTTTTAACTAACTCTTCTAAGTTGTGAGAGCTAGAGGCAATCACACGTACGTCAGCCTTACGGGTGGCGCTAAAGCCAAGTGGCATATACTCATGATCGCGGATAACGGTGACTAAGCGAGTCTGTGCATCCATTGGCATGTCACCAATTTCATTAATGAACAGAGTACCGTTGTTAGCTCGCTCAATAGCACATACAGCACCATTTTCATTAGAGAACAGCTCATGCTCAACAGTCTCTTGAGGCAGTGATGAGATGTTCACAGAAACAAAGCGACCCTTATCGCAGCGCTCTGAGTGGTTGTGCAGTGCCTGAGCTACGATTTCACGGCCAGTGCCGCTCTCGCCAAAGATGAATACAGGTACATCAGTCTTAGATAAACGGCCGATGAACTTGAATACTTCCTGCATGGCAGGGCTCTTACCGATAATCTCGACATCCTCGCCTTCAGTTGCAGGAGCTGGATTCTCTTCCTTCTTACGGGTCTGATTAACACGGTGTACAGCAGCACGTCTGATAACCTTAACTGCCTGCTCAATATCAAATGGCTTAGGCAGGTACTCAAAAGAACCGTGCTCATAAGAATCGATAGCGGCGCTTAAGTCAGAGTTAGCGGTAATGATGATGAATGGGATGTTTGGATCGACTTCATGGACTCTCTTGATTAAAGATAAGCCATCGATACCGCCTGGCATGTTAATGTCAGATACGATTACATCAGGAATCTCATTTTTAAGAGCCTCTAGAGCCTCAATACCGTTGCTAAAGAGACGGTGATTGATTTGGTTGACATCAAGAGCGCGATCGAAGACGAAGCGGATGGAGTCATCGTCATCAATAACCCAAATTAGCGGATCCATAAAAACCTCAAGCTGTGTTGTCTGCGGCTAAGGCGTCACCTACGGTATTACAAGTTTGGCTACGATAAACTTATTGCACTATGTGCAAAGAATCGTTGCCATCCCTTAAAGGTAAAGGGTGGTAAAACGCTATGGCCTAAGCCTAAGGTAGTGCGTCCCAGAGTACGGCCAATAAGAGCAAGTACAAGCAATCTAAATAGGTCGCAAGCTACCTTTTGGTAGTCGTTGTTAGCCGCTGCATTATGCAAAGCTAGTAAAAGCTTTCCTAAAGAGACAGTGGCCTAATGAAATCTTTGTTATCAATAGCTTTAGTCAAAAATCTAAAGCTATTGTTTATCCTTGCCTAGGACCACTAAGTGGTGGTCTTTTGTGACAACTTCAATGAATGCTTAATTCATCAAATTGTGAATCACACCAGAGTGCATAGACTGACTGGCGTTATTGTTGTCATTGGTGATAGGCAGAATGATCTTGAACACGGTGCACCCTGGTTCGCTCTCGCACTCAATAGTGCCGCGATGATGCTCCACAATATTCTGAGCAATGGATAAACCTAATCCATGACCCTCAGAACGGGAGGTAATCATTGGGTAGAACAACATGTCCTTAATCTGAGGCGGGATACCAGGACCGTTATCGATAATGGCTACCTCAATGGACATTGAATACTTAATGCCATTGACTAAAGCTCCCATTAAAGCGCGGGTGCGGATCTTAACTGACGGATAGACAGTATTGGCCTCAGTTAATGCCTGTACGGCATTACTAATGATGTTAATCATGACCTGCTGCATGGCATCTACATCAAGTAGCAGCTCTGGCAGCGATGGGTCGTAATCTTTTTCAAAGCGGCATGTACCCTTAGTGGCCATGCTTTCTAAAGACAGCACTTTCTCAATGACATAGTGGATGTTAGCCATGGTGCGAGGATTTGGTCGCTGTGGGCCTAATAGACGATCTACTAATGCCTTAAGACGGTCTGACTGCTCAATGATGACCTTGGTGTACTCCTTAAGATCATTGTCTTTAGAGTAGGTCATCTCTAGAAGCTGTGCTGCGCCACGGATGCCACCTAATGGGTTCTTGATCTCATGAGCAAGGTTTCTAATGAGATCGCGGGCTGCAATATGTTGATTGCGGCGCTGCAGGTCATCATTGAGTTTTTGCTGATAATCAAGACGGTGGATTTCTACCATCAGACCACGTGCTCTGCCGGTATATGGTGAGATATACACGTCGGCATGGAAGCGATTTTGGTGTTCTGGGGTGAAAGTGATATCAGTAGCAGTGAATCCTTGAAAAGATGGTGAATTCGCGTTCTGAAGGGACTCAATCAAGCTCTTCTCATTGCTATCAATAAGATCAAGCAGCTTAATTCCCTGCAGCTTGGTACGAGACATGGAAAACAACTGCTCGGCCGCAGTGTTGGCATAAGCAACCTTTAACTGAGAGTCGATCACCAATATTGAGGTGGAGATACTCTCGATAATGGTTTTAGAGTCGCATTGCATGGCAGCTACCTTTAGTTGAGCCTGACAAAGGCCTAAAGTAAATCCAATAGAACAATGTGATACTGTTTGCTTTAAGCATTTGAGCTAACTTAAGACTCGCTTATGAGGCCTTAACCAAGGGATCTTTTTATGATCGAATGGCCATTACCTAAATTAGGTAGCGCCTTAGCCTGGTACTTGTAGCTTCGTTTGGTCTACGAGACACAGGCCTTAAGCTCTAATATGCTCTTTGGGGATATAACGTCCCATGTATCTTGAGTTTGCCAACTGAGAAAGTACCCGTATCTCTTATAACTAATGGAGATTTACGCTGGCACTTAATCAAGTTAACCAATGTCCTTATGTAGTACCTAAACTACGAGCACTCAAAATGGGGCACAGTAGTTAGTACTGAGCATCTTTAACTATTGTATGTACACTGCAAAATGTAGTGTCCATATATTATCTTTAGCCCAACTATATCTAATTTCATAGATGAGCTAAGTTGAGTGAAGTAAGATGTTCTAAAACCCACTAACAAGATAAGAATGCTCAACTTTAGGGCTTTCTTATGCTTAAGCACTACTACTTAAGCGCGCTAATGAGTAAAAACAGAGCAACAGCATTACACAGTAAGTTTGTGTCAAACTAATAGTGATACTCTACAGTGCATTGACAGAAAAAAAGTGTGATATGCCCTTGATTTGTGATCCATTTTAGAGCGCCTATGTTTAAAAATGGTATAAATCTCTCATTTGCACATATATAGTGCTCAGCACATCGCGTATTTCCCCATAAAGGAACACATGTTTTTGCAGAAAAAATCGAAAAAATACTGCAATTCCTTAATTATAAGCCAAATATAGAATATTAAGCTGCTTTGAGGCATATTTTACATGCACTCATGTAGGGCGTATGCAAGCACATGTTTCTGCATTGAAAGAACCATTTCTTAACATTAGATCCAAAGGTGAGCATTGTCACTCTACATCGCACCAAAACAAAAAAGCCCCCGCAAGTAAGACTTGCGAGGGCTTTTTAGAGCAAGTGTCTTAGCTAGAGATAGCTAAGATGCTTTGTGTTAAGGGAGATTACTTCTCAGCCTTACCGCCAGCTGCACGGAATGCACGTACACGCTCAAGCTCAGATAAGAACTTCTTACGGATACGGATGGACTTAGGAGTAACCTCAACGAGCTCGTCCTCGTTAATGAACTCTAATGCCTGCTCTAAGCTCATGTGAACAGCAGGAGTTAAGATGATGTTGTCATCGGAGCCAGCTGCACGAACGTTGGTGAGCTTCTTGGTCTTTAAGCAGTTAACGGTTAAGTCGTTGGAGCGAACGTGCAGACCGATAACCTGACCCTCGTAAACCTCTTCACCTGCGTCTACGAACAGACGGCCACGCTCTTGTAAGAACCATAAAGCGTATGGAACGGCCTTACCAGTGTCGTTAGAAATCAGAACACCGTTAGCACGCTCACCGATAGAGCCACCTACATACTCGTCATAGCTGTCGAAGGTGTGGTACATAAGACCAGTACCAGAGGTTAAGGTCATGTATAAGCTCTGGAAGCCGATAAGACCACGAGCTGGGATGCGGTAGTCTAAACGTACACGGCCCTTACCATCTGGGCTCATGTTCTTAAGCTCACCCTTACGACGGCCGAGCTCTTCCATTACACCACCCTGGTCGCCTTCTTCGAGGTCTAAGGTTAATACCTCGTATGGCTCTAAGGTCTTGCCGTTCTCATCCTTGTGAAGAATAACTTCAGGACGGGATACGCCAAGCTCGTAGCCCTCACGACGCATCTGCTCAATTAAAACAGATAAGTGCAGCTCACCACGGCCTGATACACGGAACTTGTCAGCGTCATCAGTGTTCTCAACGCGCAGAGCTACGTTGTGTACCAGCTCAGTACGTAAGCGCTCTTCAATGTTACGTGAAGTAACGAACTTGCCTTCCTTACCTGCAAATGGTGAGGTGTTAACACAGAAGGTCATGGACACAGTTGGCTCGTCAACAGATAAAGGAGGCAGAGCCTCAACAGCTTGTGGAGAGCAAATGGTGTCAGAAATCTTAAGCTCGCCTAAACCAGTAATAGCGATAATGTCGCCAGCACCAGCCTCAGCTACTTCAGAACGGTGCAGACCTAAGTAACCTAAAACCTGACCTATCTTACCTTGACGGGTGGAGCCATCAGCACCAACGATGGTTACAGGCTGATTGGTCTTAACGCTACCACGGGTGATACGACCAACACCGATAACACCGACGTATGAGGTGAAGTCTAATGAGGAGATCTGCATCTGCAGCTGACCTGCCGGATCAGCCTGTGGTGGGCTTACCTTTTCAATGATGGCATTGAATAAAGGCTCCATGGTGTCGCCATGGTTCTCTGGATCTAAAGAAGCCCAGCCTGATAATGCGGATGCATAAATAACAGGGAAGTCGAGCTGCTCATCGGTTGCACCTAAGTTGTCGAACAGATCGAATACCTGATCGATAACCCAGTCAGGACGTGCACCTGGACGATCGCACTTGTTAATTACAACGATTGGGCGCAGACCACGAGCAAAAGCCTTCTGAGTTACGAAGCGGGTTTGTGGCATTGGGCCATCTACAGCGTCAACGAGCAGCAGTACTGAGTCAACCATGGACATAACGCGCTCAACCTCACCACCAAAGTCTGCGTGTCCTGGGGTGTCAACGATGTTGATGCGGTAGTCCTGCCAGTTGATGGCGGTATTCTTAGAAAGGATGGTAATGCCACGCTCTTTTTCAATGGCATTTGAGTCCATCACACGCTCTTGAGCGCTTTCATTACGATCAAGGGTGCCTGATTGACGCAATAACTTGTCTACGAGAGTAGTCTTGCCATGATCAACGTGGGCAATGATGGCAATGTTACGGATCTTTTGAACATCCATGGAGAAATACCTATTGTGGAATACCGAGCTATACGGGTATTTAAGAGCATGAACTGCACTTGGCAGTGCATTTAAAATCTACAAGAACCAGAGCCTAGAACATCTCTGTAGAGCACTGTAAGGTACAGGATCTTTAGCATTACTATCATGGTCTGTAAGATTGCTAAGGCGTTACCTTAGGAACAAAAGAAATGATGTTAGCTAAAAGATAATACTGTTCTTACGTGCATAGAAAACGAAAATTTAAGCTAAGAGCATAGCCTCTAGCTAAGGATCAGCTGACATATCTATCAGTGTCGAATCTGCACCTAAAGTCAATTTTGCGATCTCTTTCGCGCTTTGTTACTTGTAAGCTTGAAAAAACGGCCCCGCTATTTTAGCGCAAAAATCTCTAGAACGGTGTGCATTTTAAAATTTCTCTTTTTACTAGAGTTAACTGTCATCAATACGATAAACATCATCTTTGTTAGCAAGAGCTGAACTCTAATTGCAAGCCTTTCTCATAAGAGGGTAGCTTAAGAACAAGACTAGTGCTCTAAATCGACTATAGAAAGCCACTAAAATATATAAGGCTTGCAGATTGCATCAAAGCACATACACAATTATCAAGATCGAATACAATTACAGATTACTGGCCCAAGACTGGGCTTAGAAAATTAAGATACAGAACAATCATTAAGCTGGAGTAAGTAAATGTTGGAGCTTATCAAGTATTTTATACGGCGTATCAAACGTGATGGTATTGGTATTGAAGCTGCAGCGCTTGCTTATACCTCAATACTAGCGTTAGTTCCTGCATTAACTATCATCTTGTCAATCTTTGCTATGGTTCCATCCTTTGAGCCAGTCAAAGAATCAATGATGAGCTTTATTCAGGATAATTTTGTTCCTGTGTTTGCCGACGCTATCATGGGGTCACTGCAAAAGTTTGTAGATCATGCAGGTTCTATGACGGTAACCGGTCTTCTAGTGCTGTTTATCGTCAGTATGATGCTCATTCGAGCCATTGATAAGGCTATCAACCGTATTTGGCGTGGTTCTCAACGTCGTAAGATCATTACTTTCGCTATTTATTGGACCTTGCTGACAGTGGGCCCTCTTGCTATGGGTATTACGGTTTGGGCTACCTCTAGTATCGTGGCTTTGCAGATTTTTCAGGACATGGAGATGGCCACAGCTGTACGCACAGTCTTATATGTACTGCCTTTCTTCGTGCAAGCTGCCTTAATCTTTGTTCTTTATACAGTCTTGCCAGTAGCTCGCGTTAAATCACGCGATGCTTTATTAAGTGCCGTTGTGGTTGCTCTCTTATTTGAAATCTCTAAGCGTGTATTTGCCGCCTTTATTATCAATTTCTCAGATTATGAAGCTATCTATGGCGCTTTAGCTGCACTGCCTGTACTGATGATTTGGATTTATATCAACTGGTGGCTGGTGCTTTTAGGAGCTGAGCTTACAGCTGTTCTGGGTATTGCTCGCTCTGAGCACTCTAAAGAAGTACCATCAATGATTCACTCCATAGTTGACACTATGGGTAAGGATACTAAGAAGCCAGAGCAGATTATTTCCGATGCTCTTGCCTATGAAAAAGAGCCAGCTCCTCGTTCAGCTATCAAGGTTCATGTATCTCCAGTCCGTCGCGACAACGCTGTCGAGCATAAAAAATAGCAAACCAACGCTACATATCTAAACACTGCTCTTTTCCAATCTTACAAGCGGGCAATATCCAACATACGATACACTGCGCCCGCTCCTGCCTAAGCTTAAAAAGTACAAGGCCATGCTCTAAGCATGGCCTTGTCTAGCAAGTTGATAATTAGAAGATCAGATCCTCTTCACCCTCTTCGCTATCAAAGAAGCTGTCTATAAGTACGTTCTTGAGAAGGTCGGTCTCAGTCTTATCTGCCTGAGCTTGAGCTTCAGCGCTTATTGCTTCATTGCTCTTATTGGCAGTCTGCTTAGGCTCATCTCCTGCTGCATTATTATCACTAGCAGCTACAGCCTCACTCTTCTTAGATTGTGCATCGTCCTTAGCTACCTCACTTGCCTCACTTGTAGTTTCAGCCTTTGCACTGTCTTCACTTGGCTCGCTAGTCACAGCCTCTTCCTTAGCAGTGTCTTCACCTGGCACTGCAGCTACAGTTTCATCCTTTGCACTGTCTTTAATTGGCTCGGTAGCTACAGTCTCTGCATCGCTTTGTTGCTTAGGATCTTGGGTTTGGGCTTGAGCATTAGCAGCATCTGCACTAATCTCTTCCTGGTCTTTGGGTGCTATAGTGCTGTCTGCGTCCTTGGCTGGGGCGCTGGTTTGGGTAGAGTTAATTACAGCGGTATTTGTCTTGGTGGACTTTTGGTCGGAAACTGAGGTGGTTTTAGCAGGAGAAGTGGAGAGGTTTTCGGTAGGATCACCTGATAAAGATGAGGCGTCTTGAGTGGAGTCAGGAGTGTCTTTTGCTGAAGAATCTTTTGTCTTGACGCTAGAGTCTTGGTCCTTATCAGAGGACTTACTATCTGTTTCTTCAGGAGCTTGGTCAGTGCTGGTAGCTGTCTCTTTATCTGGAGCTTTCTCTGATGATTCAGAGCCATCGGAACTCACTTTAGCTGATGATGTATTGCCTTCATCTAGAGTATCTGCCTTAGTGGCATTACTATCTTGTGTTGCCTTTGGCTCTTGAGCGCTGTCTGTTTTAGGGGCGCTGTTATCGCCAGGCTTTTCATCTTTGCTCTTAGCCTTAGTTGCCTGATCTATTAGCTGAGCACTCTTGTCATCCTCCGCTGCACTATCATTTGATGAGTTTGAGCTCTCATCTCTATTGTCTTGCCTTGAAGATGCCTCATTAGATTTATCCTCTTGAGGCTTTAACTCTTCTTTGTTGTCAGTGCTGCTTGATTTGTCAGATAGTGAGCTAGAGTCTGCAGCGCTACTTACCTTTGGATCTGGACTAGTTTCTTGTAGCTTGTCCTTATCATCATCAGACTTTTGCGGCTCTTCAATCTTTACCTTGCTATTAAGGACGGCAGCTGCATCAGTCTGCTCTTTAGCCTTAGCGTTCTCATCGTACTGAGGCAGATATAAACCAGGGCGCTGCTCTCCACGACGTAATGGGATAATTGCAAAGCGTGGTTCATCGAGATCACCTAAGATGGTTACCTTAGTAGAGCTATCCTTTGCAGGACTGATGAAAAAGCTATTGCCTGAGATCTTATTACGCTCATAGTCTGCATTGACTGATAAGCGCATGTTGGCAGTAGATAAAGCCATGGATGTAGTATTTTGAGCTACACCTTGATTAAAGGTGGTGGTGCTCTTAAGAGCGGAGATACCGGCAACAGCGCCTTGTACACCAGTGAGCAGCTCGGTATAGGACAGCTCGTAGTTCTTGTCTTTACCACCGTTAATGAGGTCTAAGCCAAAGTCTGAGATGAGCATGGCATCAGAGTTAACATTAAGCTTACCTTTGGCTTCATTGATGAGGCTCTCAAAGGTCTTAGCTTGGGCTTTAGACTCTAAGCTTAAGTTTACATTCATCCTGCCAGTAAGCATGTGGCTTACTAAGTTGGAGTTTAAGTCTGCACTCTCAAAGTCAGGAGCATTGAGCTTAAGGTGGCTCTTATCAAATGCCTTAAGTGCAATGAGAGCCTCTGCAGCTGCTGATGATTCTTTGAACTTGGCATTTGGTACTTCGACTAAGAGTTTATCTGCATCTAAGAGCCACTTGCTGTGCATGCTGCTAATTAGCAGATCGGAGTATAAGAAGTTCTTAAACTCAAGCTCCATAGCGGCAGTATTGGCGCTCTTTGCAACAGCATCAGCTGTAGCCGCCTTATTATCTAAAGCGGTCTTATCCGCATCAGCACTATCCTGACTGTCCTTTTTAGCCTCAGTGTTGGCAAAGACATTGTCTTTAATGACAGATACGCTAGAGAGCAGACGATAGAACTCATCTTGGTCTTTTTGTTGTGCTTGACCCTTTATAGAAAGATTATCAGCAGTGCCAGTGATGGATTGGATCGACATTGGCAGTGAGTTTAAGTATGACAAAAACTCCAAAGACTCAAAGCCAGCATGCTTGAGGTTAAAGGTGTATTCGTTAAGACCTGCACTTAAGAACTTTAAGCGTGGGGTGTTGATTGCTAGCTTGGCCTTTTTCATGAGGAGCTTTTCTAAGTTGAGCTCTTTGTTCTTATGGTCAAGCTCACCTTGTGCAAGATAGCGTCCCTCATAGACATTACCTTGCAACTTAAAGGTAAAAGCATCTTTGGAGAAAGTAGCACTTACCTCATTGCTCTCCATAGTGGTTTGCAAATTAGGCATTGAGATTTCATCAGCGCTACCGTTAAAGGTGCCTTGCATGCCATTAGAGGTGATCTTGAGATCTTCAATATTGCCATTGATACCTTGGACAATATAAGTACTCAAGTTCACATCATCGGCTTTTGGAGTATGGCTTTGCTTAGCGCCTTGCTTGCCACCTTTGTCAGCAGCATTTTGCGCATCTTCAGCTGCTTTAGCTGCTGCTAAAGTATTAGTATTCTTTGAACTATGAGGCTTGCTCTTACGGGCAGATGGAGCATCATCAGAGAGAATGACATCGGTTAAGACAGTGCTTTGTGATGTCAAAGTGATGTTCTCTGGGCTAGTGAGGCCTGAGTAGATGATGACATTGGCAAGACTGAGCTCATCAAGCTTGATATCGGTGATAACCTGCGGCGTGCCGTTAGTATTGTTCTCTTGATTAGCGTTAGCACCATCGGCTTTACTCTCTTGATTTGCGTTGGAAGTAGCGGCTTTTTGATCTTGATTGGCGTTGGCGCTATTAGCATTGGCAAGGCTTTGGTTATACATGCCTTTACCAGAGATGATGCCACCATACATTTGTACGCTAAAGTTATTAAGGCGCATGCCATCTGGTGCTTGTTCAAAATCCACCACAAAGCTCTTAGCTTGCTCTTTAAAGAGGCTAAGTTTTTCTGAGGCTAAGGAGCCTGATCTGAAGGTAAGACCTTCTTTGTCGCTAAAGGATACCTGGTTTAAGCGAATGGTCGCATCCTTGGTCTTCAAAAAGCGAGTATTGATTGGAGTGTGATGGAAGCGAACGGCATTAGCGCGAATAGACTTATAGCCTGCTTTTGACGAGGAGAGCGCGGCGAGATCTTCTTTGCTTAGCTTAAGATCGTTGATGTAGATATCGTTGATCTTCAGCTCATCATCAGACAAAGCAGAGCTAATATCGTACTCAAGGTACAGTTCACCTACAGTGGATGAGCCAAACTTAACGTTGTTGAGCTTGATAACATCTGGGTATACAGGGGAGAACTCGGCATCTTCAATAGTGACATCTAAACCTGTTTGCTTAGACAGGTAGGAGCCTAAAGGGCCTTTAATCGCAGTACCGTTAAAGAAGATAGCGACCAAGGTAAAGCCAACCACAGTGAACGCACCGGCAGCAGCGCCAGCGCGAATCATGCAGCTTAAAACTTTGCTTTGCGAACGCTCAGCGCGTCTTTTATGGTAAAGGCCTACCATCTTCATTCACCGTAGATTGTTAACAGATGCCACATTACAAGCAAAATGCATTACCAGATATTCAAAAATGCTTGGTCTTGTTTTGCCTTGCAATACTTTTGCTACAGTGTACCTAATGCAAGCCCCGATGTGATCAAAAACTTATGTTCAGGGCTTATTTTTCTTCATGAGCGCTTGAAGATCGTTAAGACAGTGTAGTTTGGGCCATGATCTACATGCCTAAATCATGGCTAAATAGTACTTATGGGCGGGCGCTATTTTTGGCCTTACCTGATAGAGGGCCGTTTTCGAGATCTAAGACTTGCGGGAACCAGCGCATGATAAGGTTGCCTGCAGTCTCAGGATCGTTATTGAAAATCGCAGATGCAGCGCGAGTGGCATTTTCAATCAGATCGTAATCTCGATTGAGATCGGCAAAACGGAAGTTTTCTTTACCCGCCTGATTAGTGCCAAAGAACTCACCAGGACCACGCATTAAAAGATCTTGATTAGCGATAGCAAAACCATTGGTGGTACTACGCATGATCTCAAGACGCTTAATGCCGCGCTCACGACGCTCATTATCTTTAGCTGGAGTATTGTTTTGGTGGAGTAATAAACAGAACGATGGTTTAGAGCCTCGACCTACACGACCACGTAGCTGATGGAGCTGTGCAAGACCTAGGCGATCGGCGTTTTCAATTACGATTACAGTGGCATTTGGCACATCCACGCCAACTTCCACAATTGTAGTAGCGACGAGAATATTGATCTCTCCTGAGATGAATGCCTCCATGGTCTCGTTCTTTTGCTTCTCGCTCATTTGAGCGTGCAGAAGTCCAATTTTCAGATCTGGCAGTAGCTCGGTAAGCTCCTTGTGACGCTTCTTAGCTGAAGTGGCATCTAAAAGCTCATTTTCTTCAACTAATGGGCATACCCAATAGGCCTGATTGCCCTCATGACAGTGATGGTTGAGACGATCGGCCACTTCCTCGATGCGATCTTGACCAATGATGGCTGTGGTAATTGGGGTACGACCCGCTGGAAGCACGTCAATGGTGGATACATCAGTATCTGAATAGAGGGCTTGTTGTAATGAACGTGGAATTGGGGTAGCTGTCATGAGCAGCTCATGGGCTGCGTATTCTTCAGGAGATTTGTTGAGCAAGGCCTCTCGTTGATCTACACCAAAGCGGTGTTGCTCATCGACAATGACTAAAGATAGGTTCTTATAGACTATGTCCTTTTGGAAGAGCGCATGGGTACCAACAAATATCAGTGCCTTTCCTGACTTAGCCTTTTCAAAGACGCTCTCACGTTCTTTTTTCTTTAAAGAGCCAATCACGCAGACTACTTCAAAGCCCATAGGCTCGAAGAGCTCAGAGATCTTGCGATGATGTTGTTTGGCCAAAAGCTCAGTTGGTGCAAGCAGAGCACATTGCATATTGGCACTAGCAAATTGCTCCATCACCATAGCTGCAACTAAGGTTTTACCCGAGCCTACGTCGCCGTGAACTAAGCGGCTCATTGCCTTGTTCTTGTTACAGTCACCCATGATCTCATCAAAGACACGACTTTGAGCATCAGTTGGGGTAAATGGTAGGCTCTTCAAGAGCTTTTCATGGCTTTTAGGATTAAGTTCAACGCTCTTAGCTGCTTTGCTTACTTGGCGAGCTTTAAGCTCAAGAATACTCAGCTTATAAGCCACGAGCTCTTCGTAGCAAATACGCTGATAGCTAGGCAGTGCTTCAAGTAGAACTAAACCATGATCCTCTCTAGGCTCAGGATTATGGGTAATCATGAGCGCACGAGTTAAGTCCATGCCGTATGGATTGAGCATGGTTGGTAAATACTCTTCAAGAGGGTGGCGAGCTAACAGAGTTAAAGCTAAATGGGTAAGCTCACGTAAGCGGTATTGAGTAATGCCTGCAGTTAAATGATAAACCGGCGAGAGTCTAGCAGGGAGCTCGATTTCGGAGCTATCAATAAAAGTAACTTCTGGGTGGGTAATGACGTACTTTGGTGATGGACCATAAAAGTCCATACGTACGCTACCCCATGCAAGTACGGTGGTGCCTACAGTAAGTTTTTGTAGCAAATACTTACTTGCATGGAAGAAGATGATCTTGATATGTGAGCCTTCATGATCTTGAGCAGAAAACTCAGTCAGTTTTGGCTTGATACGTGGCGCTGAGGTAATAGTTAGCAAGAGATTGCACGGTACATTCTCTTCAGGGGAGCTTTGTACTGAACGAATATAGGTGCGATCCTCATAGCGGAAAGGTAGGTTCATGAGCAAATCGTAAATGTTAGATAAGCCCAATCGACCTAATTTAGCCATAGTCTGTGTTGCAACACTATTGATGCTCGACAGTGGCGTCGCTATAAATTGTGCATCCTGTCCTGGCATAGCCTCGGCTCCGCATTGACCAATTATCGCCTACCCATGCACATAGCTTTTCAAGCTCACGCTAGATGGCCGTGCTGCTAGTAAGGCTCTCCTTGTATGGCAAAGAATCTAGATCGCCACTCAAGGCATAGGTCATTATAGCATCGGATGTTTTTAGAACTTTGCCCTCTGCTATATTCCTATACAATGCCGAACAATAGGACTAGCTGTCATAGGCTTACATGATATTTGAAGATACATTAAACATGTATTATTGGACTTGATCTGCTATACAGGCTCAACTTAAGCTAATCTTATGTAAGATTAAGTGTTAATTAGAAGTAGTTCGTATGATCGCACTTAGCTTTCAAGTGAAAAGGGATTTAGTTGAAATATGTCAATGAATATCGCAATTTTCTTTGATGCTACTATAGAGCAACAGAAAAAGCTGTTTAGCAAGCTTAGATTTAACACTATAGCAGGATGGTATAAGCACTTAAGGCTACACCCAGTTCGTGATACAAATGTTTTCACTAGGGATTTTTACGACTTTAATTGGCATGAGACTATTTATACACCTTTAAATATGGTCGCTAGAGGCACTTTTAATGGCGAATATTTCAACGAAGAAGTGAAGCCACGCAGAAATGGTGTGCTAGTTGAAGTTGGTGAAAAAAGCTACGAGTCCTTATTCATTTATGGTTTGCAGGTGGATCACAGTTCAGCGTTTGATTCATTAATAAAAGTGGCATGGACTCAGGCTTTAGAAAGCGCAGGAATCAAGGATTATGCTATTGTTTTGCAACTAGGAACTAGTGGCGGCTATTGTGTGTCAGATGCCGTAATCTCTATTCGTTCAATCGCAAGGGGAGCCTTTAAAGATCAGGTATTTGTGACTTTCTTTTCAGGCACTGAGACTAAAATATGCTTCCCTATTGTGGAGGATAGCATCAACCCTCCATATAGATTCTGGGATAAGAAAGCCGCTAAGCCTGTGGTGATTGATGAGGGCAATGTGCAGCTAGAGACTATTATGACTTTAGAGCATGCTATGGCAGCATGGTGCATCATAACAAAAGAGGATTTTGAGAAAGTAAAACAATTAAGTACGACAGATTTTGTCTACTTGGTAAATAATTATGATTACACTGGTAAGTATGATTTGTTCAAGGATAGATACTTCAATGGTAAGTCATTAGATGATCTTGTCTATTATGGCCACATTATCAATTGTGCAATATCAGACGCTGACTATATAAGCCTTATTGACTTAATTGAGGACGAAGAATACAGACTAGAGGAGAATGCGTCTGTAACGCTAGAGTCGCTTATAAACGATTAAGCCTCTGGAAACTGCATTAAAACTTACCTTTTGGAGCATTCAAATCGTTAGCGCATCTTCTTTGTAAGAAGGTAAAAGCAAAGTGTTAATGTTGTTTATTACTTTAGCAAGGCACTTAGGAGTACAGATCCCGATTCATCAGCAATCATCTCATGACTTTGGTTGCTTAGGATTTGTAGCATTTTGAATTGACTCTTTTGGTTTACGCTCGCCTAGTGTGCCGTGAATATTTGTGCGACTAGAAACGTCAATGTCATTTAACATCGTTTCATCATAGTCTTTGGCCATGGCTTCGGCCTTATGCTCGGTAGCGGCGATGCGCTCCTTGCGATTTTTGATGAAGCGAT
>Magnolia_p2__coassemble_752_pt1 | contig 35214 bp, 17 predicted proteins | sample Magnolia_p2__metabat2_low_PE_025 | metagenome-assembled genome bin Magnolia_p2
TTTAGCGATCCAAAATCTTAGGTCAACACTTTTTTAAAACTTTTTTAAGCGCGGACTTACTATTCTACTCAAATACCCCTTAAAGACCAGCATATACATCGCATTTTGTGAGGCAAATCACGCTCAAATTTTTTTCTATGACCTTCACTTAATATGGTCTTTACAACTTATTTACATGGCCATAAGACCATAAACACATATTCTGATCCTATTAATTTCCATTGCTTATAAGCCAAAATCACCATAGTTAAGTTCGCTAGAAGGGAGTTTATGGGCGGCCATATGTGCATTGATCGGATAAGTAATCCAGGCAAAGTCACTGATCTTTGTGTCTTGCAGACCGTTATTTGGCATCACAATAACGTGGCTATTAGTAGAATGCACTAGGCTGCAGCGATCTTCTTGGCATTGGCGCGATCGGGCTTACCTGTACCAGTTAAAGGCAAGCTCTGCACATAGAGCTTAAGCTTAGGGATGTGGTAGCGATGGAGTTTTGAAAAGAGTGTAGACCATTGTTCATCTGAGATCTCATGCTTAACACCATCTTTGAAGGTATAGAGCAGCACTACGATCTGTCCAAACTTCTCATCGCTCTTTGAGGTAATCATGCATTGCAATTGAGCAAGAGCACTTTGTGCGTCTGCTTTTGCAAAGTCTTCAATAGCTGCATTAAGCTGCTTTTCAACTGTCTCAATCTGTACCTTAACGCCACCTGAGTTAATGACATTATCAAGTCTGCCAATCACCTTGAAATGCCCCTGCTCATTAAACACCACTACGTCGTTAGTAATTAGTGGCTCGGCGCACACCGACTGAGCATCAATCAATAAACCGCCCTTGTCAGAAAGACTGAGCTTTACTCCCTCAAAAGGCTCATACCAAGAGCTGCCATCATCTTCATAATCGCTAGCATGCTCAGGAACAGAGATTTTCTCTGCATTTGCCACTGAGTCACCATTGCCTGCAGATGATGCCTTGCTTGTGCTCTTATCTAAGCTTACTTGGTTGATACGGCGCAGCGCGATGTGGGAGAGCGTTTCGGTCATGCCGTAAGTACTCCACACATGATTTGCATAGTCATTGAGGCGAGCACCTAAATCGGCATCAACCGCACCACCACCAATAATCAGCTCGCGAACTTGGCGGAGTAACTTATCTGAGAGAGGGTCTCTTACGCAGTTATAAACCTGCATCGGAATCATGGCCGCAAAAGTTGGCACTACGATATCACTGGCGCTCTTACCTTTAGAGAGCTCTTGTTCATACCAAGCTTGCATTGGATTAGAGTTTGGCTCTGTCACACACAGATTTAAGCGACCAACTAAGGAGCGCACGATCACCATCTTTCCTGCAATATAGGCAAGTGGCATACACAATAAAGCGCCATCACCTGCTTTAAGACCTAAAAATGACAAAGTCATGCATGCAGAATTCATCATGCGCTCTTTTTCTACCATGAGCTTTTTAGGCGTACCAGTAGAGCCGCTCGTTTGCACTTGCAGAAGATCGCTTGAGTTAAACCACTCCTCTAAGAACTTGGCAACATCGACTAAAAAGCTCTTTTCACCATGCTGCTCAAGCATAGTCTGATGCAGCATAGAGATGGTCATGCCCTCAGGAACTCTACATTGTTCAGCGCTATAAGTAGTGCCGTTAATTGTGATGCTTTGTGCCTGACGATCTCTAACAAAATCCATCTTTGCGCCCCGTTCTTTGATACCACCATCATAAAGTGGCTTTAGTAAAAGCTAATACGTAATGATTGGCATGCCATTACAAAAGCAGCGCAGCCTATAGCTCACTTTAACTACAGCTTGCTAAGCTTCGCTACTTTTAGCCCCATGTTTAGCAACTTATAGCGTCCTAGCGCTGCTTACGCTGCTTTGTCTACGGCTGCATATCCATACGGCAATATTTTGTCGATTGCCGCTTGCTGATGTTGATTGCAAGCTTATGCTGGTTGCCGCTTATGTAGGTTGCTGCTTGTGTTGATTGCATGCTTAGGTAGTTTGCTGCTTATGTATACTGCGCTGCTTGAGTCTATGGCGCGACTGACCGTAGCCTTGAGACCAATTACGATCAGTGCTAGTGCCTTACAAGATCTGTTTAGTTAAAGGAGGCGATATGGCTGGCCTCTTTTTGCAAGATCTCACTTAGGTAGTCTGAGTAATTAGCCACTTCATCCATATTAAGATCGCAATTGAGCTTAGCGTCCTTGATATACATTGGGGTGGCTAAGTTATTGGTATACAAAGCTCCAGTACCTAGACCTTGTGGCATGGATGGATTAAGCATAGCTGCCCACTGCGCAATAGCATTAAGTCCAATGGTGGACTCTAAAGCCGAGGTTAACCAGCACTTGATGCCACGCTCTTTGGCGAGAATCAACCACTCTTGCGTGCCCTGAAGACCACCGTGCAAACTTGGCTTAATTACTAAGTATTGAGGTTTGATGGTATCGAGCATGATCTTCTTTTGCTCAAGATCATTAATACCAATCATCTCCTCATCAAGACCGATTGGAATTGGAGTGTTAGCACACAGTTTTGCCATGGCCTCGTATTGTCCAGCCTTAATTGGCTGTTCTATAGAGTGCACGGTGAATTTACTTAACTCTTCAAGCTTGGCAGGTGCCTCTTCAGGAGTAAAAGCGCCGTTAGCATCTACACGTAGTTCGAGCTCTTGTGGGCTAAATCTTTGACGAATGTAATCGAGCAAAGCAAGTTCTTTATCAAAATCGATAGCTCCGATCTTAAGCTTTATGCATCTAAAGCCTTCTTCAAGCTTGCTCTTAATCCGAGCGCCCATGGTCTCAAAGTCGCCCATCCAGATAAGACCATTGATGTAAATGCCTTGTTCATTACGACTAAAAGGACTATCCCAGAGCATCAGATCTGGCCTAATAGCTGAGCTTACTGAACCATAATGAGACGCACCTGCAGCAACAGTTTTGGCGCTAAATCCTGCTGCAGCTGCAGCTTTATTGGCCTCACTGATGCCAATTAAGCTCTTTAAGTGCGCAATTAAAGTCTCAGCGCCAAACATGGCAGATGGGTAATTTCTAAAAGCACTTAAATCTGGCTCAAATGCAAGTAGCTCGGTAGCTGAGGCGTTATTAGGAATACTTTTAAACAAAGCTGCAAAGAGCTCTTTGAGCTTAGACTCATAAGAGACGGTACGCTCCTCTTCAGTGTTACCACCGCAAAGGAAGTCGCAACTTAAATCAGGCAAGGGCGCACATTCACCAATGGCCACCTTATCCTCAAATCTAATGGTTGGATACCACACGGTATGAGTGTAGTAAGTTCCACGTGAGGTCATGGCTGGTTCTTTAAACTTAAGGTCGTAGCGGTACAGATCGCCTGATAATTTATAAGACATCACTTCACCCTAGCTAGAAAAACGTGATGACCAAGTATACCGCCAGTTAAGCCAAGCATCGCATCAAGTGCAAATCAAATGCTCAAACTTTTTCACCGCCCATGCGTTTGCCTATTTAAGACCACTTTGAGCACAACACTATGAACGAGGCTCAGCACTAAAGTACCTGTCGCTGCAGGCACGTCTTTAAGCGCTAAAGCACCTGTCTGTGCAGGTAGGCCTCTAAGTACTACTAGCAAGCGCTCATACAAAAACGCAACTATAAACCCATGGCGCTAGTAGTTATATTTGCCCCAAAACACAAAGTGCGTCCGAAGACGCACCTGTTTATTTATCTTAAGTCAGACTACCAAGATCTAGAAAATCTATGGTACGTCTAGGCTTAAGCTTGCATGATCACATGCTACCAAGGAATCATGCTGAGTACACTAATCTGTATGAGCATGAGTGCCTTAGCTTAGGATGATATTTTTAAGGGAACTTAGGGTACTTAGACCAATCTGGCTTACGCTTCTCTAAGAATGCCTTGCCACCCTCTTGAGCCTCTTCGGTCATGTAGTAGAGCATGGTAGCGTCACCAGCAAGCTCCTGAATACCTGCCTGACCATCAAGCTCAGCGTTCAGACCAGCCTTAATCATACGCAGTGCCAGAGGGCTGTGTAACATCATGGTCTTGGCCCACTCAACAACTTCATCTTCAAGCTTGTCAAATGGAACTACCTTGTTAACTAAGCCCATCTCTAATGCTTCTTGAGCATTGTACTGACGGCACATGAACCAGATCTCACGAGCCTTCTTTTGGCCAACGCAACGAGCTAAGTATGAAGAACCGAAGCCAGCATCAAAGCTACCAACACGTGGACCAGTCTGACCAAAGATGGCATTGTCAGATGCAATAGAGAGATCGCAAACTACGTGCAGTACGTGACCACCACCAATAGCAAAGCCGTTAACCATAGCGATAACTGGCTTTGGCATGGAGCGAATTTGCTTTTGCACATCTAAAACGTTAAGACGTGGTACGCCATCCTTGCCCACATAGCCGCCATGACCCTTAACGTTCATGTCACCACCAGAGCAGAATGCCTTGTCACCAGCACCGGTTAACACGATCACGTTAATGTCCTGGCACTCACGGCAGTAGTACAGAGCATCGGAGATCTCAGTGGTAGTGGTAGGAGTGAAAGCATTGCGGTAACGAGGACGATTAATGGTGATCTTGGCGATACCCTCAAAGAACTCGAACAAAATGTCCTCATACTCTTTGATGGTCTTCCATTCTCTCTTTTCAGACATATAAATCTTCTCTAATGAATAAAATGAAATTCTTATTCCTAAGGTGGTGCTTATAAATAAGAAAAGGAGGTGCTTATAAATAAGCCAATGCACACAAAGTGCTAAAAACACATTATTGAGCTTAGGAAATAAACATTCTTAACTTAGCTAACTTTTAAGCATTGCTCCAGCAGCGGCTTATTTTAGCAGCCAATCACAACGCATTTAGCTACTCAACTTTGAAAAGGTAAGTTAGCTTGTCTAGACCTTGTCGGTAGTATTTAGCGACCTAATGGTGGTAGCTATCTTAGATAACCTGTTGCACTTGAAGTGCTTAACCATTAGTCAAAGTTTTGTAACCTGTTAATTTGCCTGATCATTTGTATATCACGTTGTATGCTTTGGAGCTCTCGCACAATATGTGCACCAAGATCATATTGCGTTGTCTCTTTGCACTCAGATAAACACTCCTTGAGCATTGCAGCATCGCTTTGAGCTTCAGTAATTACTTCTACAAACTGCGGTGCTTTCAGTTTTGATTTAGAACAAATAGCGTTAATAGCTTTGTTCAAAGAGGTAGTATTTTTGGCTAAATGATATGTAAAGCCACGGCTTTCAGCCCATGCTTGAGCATTGGTCTTATGTTGCGCAGTAACGTACTTCTTTTCTTTATCAGACATCTTAAGACCAGGAAGAGCATGGAAAATCTCGCCACCGCCATTGTTCAGAAGAACAATACGTACGTTATTGCCAACATAGTCATTCCATAGTGCATTCATATCGTAGAAGAAGCTAAGATCGCCAATTACGATAAAGTTAAGCTTATCTGATGCTGCAGCATAGCCAATGGCTGTAGATAATGATCCCTCGATACCGTTAACGCCTCGATTAGACATCACTTTAATGCGCTTATCAATAACGTCCTCCTCAAAAGGATTATTGAATAATTGCGCATAACGTACAGTAGAGCTGTTTGCCAAATGCACAATGCTTTTTGCAGGAATCTGTTCTAACAATAGTTGCATAGCCTGCATGTGTGAGTAACTGAAATCAGGCTTATCCATAACATGTGTGCAGACTGACATTGAGGCAGTGTACATCATCTGATCTATAATGTTATCTCCATCCAAGTCCAAGGAGTCAATCTCTTCGTGTTTTACAGGATCTAGCCTTTTACCTAGATAAATTTCATGAGAAATGCCTTCAATTGCGCAAGCACGAGTCAGTATGTCTAGGAAATTTGCTGGCTCCATTTCAACAACTGTAGTCAAACTCTTAAAGAGATCGACTACTTCACCACCAGCACTTACATGGATGTGGTAAGGTGGATTAGAAGCTCGTAAAAACTTCTTGAGTTGCTTAGAAATAATGTGACCACCAATAGTGATAACTAGTTCAGGACAAGTCTTAATAGTGGTGCCAGGAAATTCCTCTAAATACTCACCTTCCTCAGTGAGGCAGTGTGCGATCATCATATCCGGCATGCTTATGGTGTCCATCTTTCTAGGCATGTTAGCTATGCTTTCACACATTATTGCTGTTTGTCTTTCAAGCCAGCCCAATGGTCCAGTAAGCTCAACTTTTCTATCAAAGGTCTTAATGCCGTCAACCGACTGACCAACTACCAGCATGATGCGATTAAACTTATTAATAGTTTTGGCAAGATGAACTGCATTGTTATCAAACAATGACAGATTAGGATCATCAACTTCAATGTCAAAAGCTTGAGGGCCTTTTTCAAAGTTCTCAATGTACTTGAAGTTTTCAAGATTAAAGCGAGTAATTACGCGCTCATCAGGTAAGTCTGGAGTAGAAAACTCAAAGAAAGGATCAGAGATCGGCACATTGATATGCACTGGGCCTAAGCCATGATGATTAAGAGATAGCAAAGCCTCATTGATCATGCGGTTATTAAACCAGCGATCTTCATCAGACTGCACTTCAACTAAGCCTACTGACTTCTTTACTAAAGTCTTAAAGACATTTTCTTGTGGCAGAGTTTGGCCGTCCATCTGACCAATCCATGCAGCTGGACGATCTGCAGAAATCACAAGCAGAGGCACATTTTGATAGAAAGCCTCAGAGACGGCTGCATGCAAACCCAAAAGAGCACTGCCAGAGGTAACCACCACAGCAACTGCTTCTTTACAGTCAGTTTGCAAGCTCAGGCCAATAGCAAAGAAACCTGCTGAACGCTCATCGGTGATCGAGTATGTCTCAAAGTCAGGACATTGCAAAATCGATTGCACTAAAGGAATGTCACGGCTGCCAGGACACAGAACACATTTTTTAACGCCGTGGCTACGCATCAATGCCACCAGCTGCAATACGTTTTGCTTATTTGAGTACATGTAGATCTCCGTATAGCTACACCATGTTTTCACATGGATTGCTTATGCACTGTACTTACAGTGATTAAGTTGATGGTTATGATACGCCATAGCCTCAATAATCTCACATCACACGCATAAAATTGCCAGGAAGCGCGTGTGAATGAGGCTCTAGCTTATAGAGCAAACTAAAGAGCCACGAGTAAGGCCCAAACTTTATGCACAAACTAAAGAGCCACGAGTAAGACTCAAACTTTATGCACAAGCTACTGATTCATGAAAAAGGCTAAATCGTAAGCACAATGACAGTTGATTTCAAATCAAATGGACTAAGAGTTCTTGAGAGCATCCTGATAGCGATCGTCATTAACAGCAGATAAAATGGTAGCTACCTTGTTAGAACCCTCTTTGAACTCTGAGTTAAGGTCAGACTGACGTAAGATGCCGCCACCAATGTAGCAAGAGGCAATGGTCTTACTTTGACAAGTATCATCTTTACTTAGCTGCATGCAGCGTAAGTTTACGTACAAGGCACTTTGTCCATCCATATTCAGCGGACCTAACATGCCGGCATAGTAGGCACGATCATAGCCTTCATTTTCTTGAATGAATTTATATGCCTCAAGCTTTGGCAATCCACATACTGCAGGTGTCGGATGCAATGCACCAATAATCTCGCCTAAGCATTGTTGATTGGCAATGCTAAAGGTAAAGTCTGTCTTAAGGTGGCATACAGGGCCAGCAGCTGCACTCTTAGGTCCAGACTTTTCAATACTATCTGAGTAGCGGCTTAAGACCTCCTCAATATAGGAGGTTACATAGCCTTGCTCTTCGACGTCTTTAGCGGACCAATCGCTTAATGATGGAATAGCGCTAGCTACGTCTTGGCAATTTAAGCCATACTCAACTAAAGCTGCACTTACCTTGCACTTTGAAGTGCGTTCAGAACAAGCAGTATTTTCAAGACCAAGCTTTTGCCTTAGCTCCTCGCGATAGCATGCTAAGTTCATGGTTCCAGCTAAGGACATGGTTCTAAACTCACGGCCATCGCCTTTAAGCAGGATTTCAGGTGTTGCACCAAACCAAGTGCCCGTTGGCTCAGAATTTACTACCGAGACAGTCATATTTGGATATAAGGCACAGGCTTTGGCAAATGATGAGAATAAGCCAAATGGAGCGTAAGCATACTTCTCACAACGTGAGAGCACGAGCTTATCAAAGAGGCGATCTTTAAGCGCACTGCTAAATCTATTAAAGACTGCTTCATAACGCTTAAAGACAACGTCATTGTCTTCAACGCGCTCTTTAAAGCAGAGCTTGTCACCATGAATCGCTGCAGTCTTTGCATCCAACTTAGCGTGGCGCTCAAGTAAGTACTCAATAATCTCAGTATCACCATTAAGAGACTCATCGGCGCGGATGACAACCATAGGATTGCGCTCAGAAATAGCAAAAGGAGCCATCAAAAAGCCTGAGGCAGTACTTAAATCTTTAAAGTCAGTGACGGACTGAACATCGTTGCCACGCTGCACAATCAAACGTGGTTCTTTGCTCTCTGGCAAACGATAAAGCACGAATGGTACTTTGTTTTGCACCAGATCATCTAAGACTTCATCGCAAGCTAATAAAACACGTGGTTCAGCCACATTAACCTCACTAATAGACAATCAAAAGCCTACAAGACGTTACCGTCATGTTGCCTACAAAAAACTATAAGGCCCAGCGCCTTGCAGTTGCGGTCAAGTGCAATCCTTAAGTAGCAAAATTACCTAAGGCATCACCTAAACCATCAAAAGAGTGGTCAAAGCGTCGCTTGACCATACCACACCAAACTAAGCTTTAAAGCAATTCTTAACTACCTGCTTTAGCCTGAGCTGCAGCTATCTTTTGTAAGTGAGCTGAGCCTTCAGTACCAGTCGGACTGATAATGGTGTTTGTCACTCGAGCTGTCGAGATAAGACGACCATCAAGGGCAGTGATATCCACATTAACCACATGAGTTGTCTTACCAACGTGCAAAGCCGTGGCTGTCACCGTAAGCTTTTCGCCTAACTTAGCCATCGAAGTGTGGTTGGCACTCACTGCAGAACCTACAGGGTGAGAGCCTTTTGGACATAGCGCAAATGATGCAAGACCAGCTGCTACCTCGGCAAAGGCAAGCGAGGTACCGCCATTTAAAATCCAACCAATTGGAGATGGTCTACATAAATGGTGTCCAAGCGTAACTTCCATAGTTACGCCCTCTTGTTTAAAGCGCTTAATGCTAAAGGACAAGAGTTTTGATAAAGAGTCATAGCCTCTATCTTCACTAAGACCAAAGATAGCCTTATCAAGATCATAGCCTTTAGTGTGCTCATCAAACTCACAATCAGAACTTACGCAACTAAAGTTACCCATCTCTTGAGCCAATCGAGCATCATCATGCTCATGCTTAAATTGAGAATCGCACATTAAAGCGTCCTGCCATAAAGTCACAATAAACAGCCACTACCAAGCTAAAGAGAATGTCACGCCCCTAAGCATCATCGCCCGCGCCAAAAAACTAGCCACTAACTAGCCCCAAATGGCTTAAAAACAAAGCATACACAATGCTCAGACGTAGCAAAGCCTCAGCAAAGCTGATAGCCGTTCGATTATAACATGCTGAAATTTTGATACTTTTGCATTGCTCACAAGCTGACAATCTCGATCAACAAACCCTATCTTTATCAGCTATAAATTGCTTATTTAAGCCATTTAAATGCATTGCATCTAAACCAACCCTGCTGTAAATATTGATGAAAAACAATTGGGCATCGGCGATTATGCAGGAGCATTTGTCAAGTTTTTATATTAAACTTAGTAGCCAATTAGTAGAATCTGGCCACAATACTAAGCCAACATGATTAGTTATACATGCGATGCTTGTTTGTACTGCTTGATATAGAAACTTATAGTCTCATATTCAAATTAAAGACATAACTTTTGAAAAGTGATGTCCATTTGTCCAGAGAATGATTTCAATGGGAACCAAAGCCAATAAAGCTGTAGCTAAACGTGTAGCTACGTCAGCTAAGCGAGAAAAAGCTACATCTTCTAAATCAAAGGTAGCGAAAGAGAATAACACTTACCGTTTTGGCGGCACACAATCATTCCCTCTTAGGCAACTTTGGCCATACAAGGCATATCAGTTTAGTCTTCGCCGAATGAAAAAAGGTCAAGAAGTAAGCTATGCCGATACTAAGCAGGCAATTATGGAGCTTGGTGTTGGCGCTAATATGGTCGAATCAATCTTCTACTGGGCCAAATGTCTGAATATTGTTAATAGCAAAAACTATATAACACCTTTTGCTCTAAAACTATTTGGCAACAAGGTTGACCACTACGCTGACTCATACAGTAATAGTGCACCTAGCTTATTGGGCTTAACTGAAGATGAAGAGCCAACATCTAAAAGCATCAATAAGCTAGACAAAGAGTACGTTGATCCCTTGGTATTAAATCTCTTGCCATCTAAAGTAAAAGGACTTGATCCATATACTGAAAGTTGTTCAACCTTATGGCTGTATCACTATTACTTATGCTCTAGCCCGAGCAACTACACCTTACTATGGTTTCTTTTTAACAGGTTTAATAAACAGTCATTTACCAAAGAAGAGTTTTTAGAAGACTTTCATCGTTTTTTAGAACAAGAATTAAGTCATGGAAAACTATCACGCAAACCAGCTGAAAAAACCATCAAAGTAGATTTAGATGTAGCCATCAGAGCATATGCGCCATTGACTAGAGACGTTGGCGTGCTTCGCTCATCTGTAAAAAAACTCGATAATGTTGAAGAGATCTCTGACTATCCTCTTCGTGAACTGCAGGTCATGCGTTCTTCAGTGAAAAGAATTGAGTTTAATCGCGGCTCTCATTCAACTCTAACAAACTATGTTTTTGCATACTGTCTTCTAGACTTCTTCTGCAAACAAGGCACTTCTAGTGTATCCATGGACTTCAACAAGATTGCTTATGCTGAAGGCTCTCCTGGCAGAATATTCATGTTAGATGAGAAGTCTCTTGGAGACTACCTGTTTGAATTAGAAAAACTGACTGATGGTGATTTAAAGTTTAGTGAACAGAACGGCATTAGACAGCTCACATGTTCAATTACAGATCAAGCTGGCCGCAAAGCTTTGCAAAACTCACTTCTAGATAAGGTTTATAGTCATGATGCGCAATAATAAGAGTTTGGCAGACAGCATCAAAATTAATCGTCGTTTTTTAAAGTCAGTAAGAATCGACACAGATGTAAATAATTCCAAATCATTAGATGGTTTTATTCCTCTGCGATCAAGTCTAAATATCCTTGATTTCATGAGCAGAACCATATTGTCAGGAAATAATTATGCATTTACCTGGAGCGGCGCATTTGGTTCAGGTAAATCAACCCTTGCTCTTCTTCTATCAAGCCTTATTAGTCAAGACTCTAAGACACAAAGTAAGGCATTGAGCTTTGTTAAAGACTATCGTAACGAGGATGGCGAAAACAACATAGTAAAAGTTTTTGCATCGCGTAAACATAAAAACGATGCTACTTGGAGCAGCATAAATATCGTAGGAACGAACGATAGCCTTAGGGTGGTTCTTGGCTCTAAACTGCAGGATGAATTTGGCATTACTTTAGATAAGAATAGTGATGCTGAACTGTCATCTAATGACCTTATCAAATGGGTAGTATTATTAAAAAATCAAAATAAAAGAATTCTACTAGTTATTGATGAGCTTGGAAAATTCTTACATCATGCATTAGAAACACATGATATCTACTTTCTGCAGGAATTAGCTGAAGTATCATCCCGCTCCGAAGGCCATTTAATTGTCCTAGGCATCATGCATCAATCATTTGATGCCTACATCGCTACATTCAACAAAAGAGTAGTTGATGAATGGTCTAAGGTACAAGGTCGCTTTGAGAACTTGCTGCTTTCCCCGTCTGTGTTTGAAAGTCTAAAAGTTGTAGCTTCTTGTATTAGTAGTAATGGCTACACTTCAGAATTTCAATGCGAAGACATCAGCAAGCATATCTTTAAGCAATCGAAGACATTTGAAAATAGTGTTAATGAAACTTTAAACAAGTGTCTTCCTCTGCACCCTGCCTCAGTGCTCTTACTATGTGCTTTATCAAGAAAGTCATTTGGTCAAAATGAGCGTACTATCTTTGGCTTCTTAAACTCACAAGAACCATTCTCATTTAGTTCATTCTTGAACGCTTCAGATGCGGATAGCCAAGAGCTATATTTACCAGATCAATTGTTTGATTACATCTCTAATAATCAAGCAATGATGATTGCATCTGCAACTGACGGACATCTGTATACCGAAGCTATTGAAACTCTTCATAGAATTGAGGCTAGTTGCTCTTATGAGCAGATTGCTCTATTCAAGACAATTGCTTGTATCGATATCTTAGGCAAGACATATGGCCTTAGTGCAACAAAGGATGTTCTAGAGTCCTGTTATCAGCTGTTCAAAAACAAACCATACTTTAACGATCAATCCTCTTTTGCTTTTGACTTTGAAAAGGATATTGCTTCTTTAATTAATAAAAAAGCCATTATCTTCAAGAAGTATGATAATTCATACGCCTGTTTCCAAGGCTCTGATTTTGATTTCGAAACTGAATTCCAAAAAGCCTACTCACAAACAGTCTTTGACCAAGAGATCGTGCGCAAGCTCCTCTTAGAAAGTGAAACAATAGTAGCTAAGCGACACTACATCAAAACTGGCAACTTAAGATACTTTGATGTAGAGCTCGTTAGTGAACATGAGGCTGTGGAAAAAGCTTTATCTACAACTAGTACTAATGATTCTATAGGCAAAGTGCTATTAGTCTGTATGAATACTGATGAATATGATAGAGACTATTGTGCCGAGGTAATTTCTGTAATCAAGCAGATCAGTACATCATGCAAGAATACAATTTTTGCTGTTGATCTTAAGTCACACGAGATCATGCGTAAAACAAGAGCATTATGTGCATATAATGCCATGAGTTCTTTGCCATCTCTTGCAGGCGATAAGATTGCTCGTAGAGAATTAAACATGCTTACAAGTTCTATGGAATCAGATCTCTATGAACTCGTAACTCGCAGCCTATCTAATTCACTAATCATTAATAACGGTCATGTAAAAGCAAGCATAAAAGCAAAACAAAATATTCCTTTAAAATCAAACATTAAATTTAATCTAGTTCCAGAAAAATCATTCTATACAACAGGATGCGATTTTGAAGAAGTATTTCATTGCCAATCTAATCAAACAGTCGACTCAAGCCGCGACCATGAGCTAGCTTTGCTAGCTTGCGAGCAGATGTCAATACAGTGCAGTGAATCAGATTTTGAAAAAATTAAAGATGATTTTGCTCATGTTAAAACATCAATTAAAAATATATTGTCATTAATTGATGACAATAAGCATCTTCATATCATAACCCCAGATATAAGAGTGCTTGCCTCAGACATTGCTGATGCCTTATATCCAAAGGCTCCAGTAATTAAAAATGAGCTTATTAACCGTAATAAAATTTCATCATCAGCTGCTAAGGCTCGACGTGTCTTAATGGAGCATATGTGCGAATCTGAGAATGACTTTGATCTTGGATTTGACAAGACTCCAGCCGAGGCAAATATTTATTGGACTGTCTTCCTAAAGAACAAACTACATCGCTTATCTAGTGATGGTCAAAGCATGGAGTTTAAATGCGATGACAAGTCTGATCCTTTATTCTTTCATTTATTCAAAGACACTATTAAATTCATCGGTGAACACAAACAAGTATCATTGCTAGATGTATTCAAATTCTGGTCTTTACCGCCTTATGGCATTAAAGACGGAATGCACCTGCTCCTAATTTTATACTTTATTCTAATTAACAAAGATGAAGTTGCCTTGTATAACGATGGTGTGTTTGTAACTGACTTCTCTAAAGCAATTACTGATGATTTACTAGTAAACGCAGATCAATTTAGCTTTAAATACTTTGGCAGTAGTAAGTCTGATCAATGCATGGCTAAAAACATTGTTAAAGCTATGACTGATGCCGGAATTGCAGTTAACGGCAGCAATCCATTGTTGTTAGCTAGAAGCTTAGTTGCTTTCGCACTTAGACTGCCGATGCTTACACAAAAGACTTTAAAGTTAAGCAAAAGAGCACAAAACCTTAAGTCACAAGTTATTAATGCATCAGATCCAATAGATCTTTTGTATATAAAGCTGCCTTCAATATATGAAGATTTAGAACAAGATAGCTCTGAGCTAACTGCTGATCTTGAAGAACTTAAGGCGTTCTATCCTGAAACTATAAAGAATATCGAAACACTACTCTTTAAGTCACTTGGTCATGACAAAGCAAACGGCAGTTCATCTCTAAACGAAAGAGCAAAGAACATACAATCGCTTGGCAACAACTTTAAGTTAGAGCAACTTGCAGGAAAACTAGCTGTTTATAGTGGATTGATCTCTGACATTGAAGGCATTATCACCCTTTGTACTGATAAGCCTCGTCAAAGTTGGACAGACAGAGACATCAATACAACGTTAGCTTACATACCTGAGCTTGCTATGGAGTTCAGAAAAGCTGAAAGCTTTGCAGGTCTGCGTGGAAGAGACTCTAAAAGAACCTTCCTTAGTATTGTTACTGCAACTCCAGACGGCAACGATGTTACCGAGGTGGTTGAGTTATCAAAAGAGGAACTTAAACAGGTTTATAGCATTGCAGATGGCATTCTCAAAGAGCTTGAGAAGCTTAATTACAACCAATCAATGGGTGTAATTGCAAAGCTAGCATCAATGTTGTCTGACTCAAAAACAGATAACGAATAGAAATCGCTCAAAATTTAAACATGAGCAAGTTCTTAATTCTTCTATTATCTCTAGCAAATGATTCATTCATTGAATCAAATCATATAAAATATGTTCATGCTAGAGATTAAGGTATTCAAATTATGACAAGGCACGTACTAGGACTTTCAGGCGGCAAAGATAGCGCTGCTTTAGCTATTTATATGAAAGAACGCTACCCTGATATCCCTGTTGAGTATTTCTTTACTGACACTGGTGAAGAACTACCAGAGGTATATGAGTTCTTAGGTCGTCTTGAGGGCTTCCTTGGGAAGCCTATTACATACTTGAATGCCGATAAGACCTTTGATTACTGGCTTAAAAAGTTCAATAACTTTTTGCCGTCTCAACAATGTCGCTGGTGCACCATTCAGATGAAGCTAGAGCCTTTTAAGGCTTGGGTAAAGCCAATGATGGATGAGGGCGAAACTGTCTACAGCTATGTTGCTATTCGTGTGGACGAAGAAAGCCGTACAGGTCTTCTTACTAATACCGATAAGCTAAGAGTTGTCATGCCTTTTCGCGAAGACGGAATTGATAAGTCAGGTGTTTTTGAGATCTTAGAAAGCTCTGGTATTGGTTTGCCTAAATATTATGATTGGCGTTCCCGCTCAGGCTGCACATTCTGCTTCTTCCAACAGAAAATTGAGTGGGTTGGTCTTTATGAACATCATAGAGAAGCATTCATAAGAGCAATGGAGCTGGAAAAAACAGCTATCAAAGATGGCTCACCTTTTACTTGGACTCAAGGCGAATCATTAGCTGAACTAAGCAAACCTGAGCGTATTGCTCAAATTAAAGCTGATTTTGAAAAGCGCAAAAAAACTGCTGAATCTAAAAGGAAAAAGAATCCTCTCCGAGAAGGTCTCGAGGAAGAAATGGACATCGATACTATATACGGATGTATGGAAGGCAAAGGTAGCTGCGCTTTCTGTATGAAGTAGACTGAAGGATGAACGTTCTATGAGTCTCAGAGCACATAATTTCCTCCCAAGATATAAGTCAGAAAGTCACGACTTCGTGAGCGATTTCTTTGTGCCTGCACTCAACGATGCTATTCGATATGACAGGGCCGTAGGATACTTCTCATCCACGGCACTTGTAAGCATTAGTCGTGGCCTATATTCACTTGTACAAAACGGTGGTTCTATTCGAATCATTGCCTCGCCTGAACTAAGTCAATCCGATTATGAGGCAATCGAACAAGGTTACAAGTCTAGAGGAGAGGTTGCAGGCGAAGCACTTTTACGCTCTTTAAAAGCAGCACAGAGTGATGAAGATATTGATCGCCTCAATCTTGTTGCTAACCTGATCGCAGCAAAACGTTGTGAAATTAAGATTGCAATTCAGAGGTCAAGACCTGGAATCTATCATGAAAAGATAGGCATTATTGAGGATCTTGAAGGCAACATGATTGCTTTTACAGGCTCACTCAATGAAACTGCAAATGCATTTGAGTCTAACTATGAGTCAATATCAGTCTTCTGCGATTGGCAAGTCAAGGAGTATGTAGACACTTACGCATCAGACTTCGAAGATCTTTGGAATGATAGATCTAAAAAGGTTGAAGTTAAAAAATTTGACCTAATAGACAAGGCAATTATAGACAAATATCTTCGTGCTGATCGTAAGCTTGTTAGTCACGACAAAATTACTGCTGTACCTAATATAAAAGAAGTTACTATGCCATATGGTCCTGTTATGCCTCAATGGCTAAATTTACACAGCTATCAAAAGCTAGCAGTAGAGGCTTTTGAAAAGCATGATGGTCAGGGCATATTCGACATGGCAACCGGCACTGGCAAGACACTCACTGCTCTTGCTGCTATGACTACAATTAGTCATAAAATCAATAATGCACTCGGTGTAATAATCGTTGTACCGTATGTTCATCTTATTGAACAGTGGATACAAGATATCAAGGCATTTGGAATTACTGACACTATTGCTTGTTCCGCTAGCAATAAGACATGGCCTGAAGAATTACATTCGGCAGTTCGTTTCCTGCAATTTAAAGATAAGTTTTTCTGCTGCATTACAACTGTAGCTACTTTCTGCTCATCTAAAATCCAAGATTTACTGCAGAGATATATAGAAAAACCTCTTATGCTTATTGCAGATGAGGCTCATAACTTAGGAGCTAACAAAGCTCAAGAGACTTTAAGAAATAGCCACTTCAGATATAAGCTTGCATTATCTGCTACCTTGAGCAGACATCATGATGAGGACGGCACTGCTTTTCTTGAATCATATTTTGGAAAGAAATGCATAGAATATGATCTGAAACAAGCAATTGACGAGGGCTTTTTAACTCCATACGAATACCATCCAATTTTTGTTAGCATGAGTGCAGAAGAACGCGATAATTACGCTGATTTAACTGCAAAAATTGGAAAGGCTCTAAATGCAACCAATCAATCTGAAAAAAAGATTTCTGAAGCTGCTGAAAAGCTGATGATTCAAAGATCTCGACTAATAGCAAATGTCTCTAGCAAAATCGATGCGTTAGCCAAAACTATAGAGCCTTTTAAGGCTGAGTCGAATATTTTAATTTATTGCGGCTCAGCAGGTAAGCCTTCTTATGAAAACGATTTCTACTACGATGACAAATCTGAAATAGATCAGATAGAAGAGGTTGTAAAACTCGTCAGCGAATACAACATGTCTGTTCTTGAATTTACCTCAAAAAAATCAGCTAAAAATAGAGAGGTAGCAAAAGAATTCTTTTCAAACGAACAAATTCAAGTACTTGTGGCAATCAAGTGTTTAGATGAAGGCGTAAATATTACTGGAATAAAAAAAGCTTTTATTTTAGCCAGCTCAACAAATCCAAAGGAATATATACAACGACGTGGTCGTGTCCTTAGAAGATCACCTGGTAAAGAAAGAGCATATATTTACGACTTTATCGTTTTGCCATACCCATTGAATGCATGTTTAAACATGAGCAATGATGAAAAAAAGCTTTATAGAAGACTTGTTCAAAATGAAATGGGCAGGTTTAAAGAATTTGCTAGTCTGTGCATGAACAAAACTTTAAATTTAGCAGACCTTACAAACATCTGCAGCTTCTTCAAAATTGACTCATCAATTCCTTTAGAAAAGGAGACCTGCTATGGACAATAATAAGCAAGAATTAAACCCAGCAATTCTTAGGCATATTTATTTTTATATTGTAAGTACAGAAAATATGGCTTTAAAAAGCCCCCATACAATCCCTGATAAGGACACCATCAAAAAGATTTGCGATTTCATTATGTCCTCTGTTCAGAAAGAAATGGATAGTTAGCACTAGGCACTTATTATGAAAATTCTTTCTATACATCTCAAAAACTTTAGAGTATTTCGCGATACATTTTTTGAATTTTCTACTGATCAAGACAAAAATGTTACGCTTATTATTGCCGAGAATGGCTCAGGCAAAACCACTCTTTCTCAATCTTTTATCTGGTGTTTATACGGAAAAAAAGATGAGAAGTTTACTTTAGAGGGTGACTATTGTTCTAGCGATACGGTCAATGAAACTCCTATTGGACAAAAATTCGATACATCGGTTACTGTTAAGCTTGAAAACAATGGTATCACATATACCTTCAAACGCACTGAAACATTCGTTGTCAAAAGAGATCTTTACGATAAAAACCAAAAAATAGGCACGCCTAATCAAGCGGATGACAAGTTTAGCTGCGTTATTCATGAGCCAGGTAAAGAATCAAAAGTTGAGACCATTTCTCATAACGTAACAGAAATTATCTCAAGGATTTTACCAGACCGACTAGCTTCATTTGTTTTCTTTAACGGAGAACAGCTCAATATATTTGCCCAGAAGATACATTCTTCTCAATCATCTAAATTTATTAAAGATGCTGTAAGTACTCTTTTGGGAACTAAAGCTTGGGATAATTCAATACGTCATATGACCGGAAAAGGTTCAACTGGCAATGTGAAATCTGTTAAAAAAACCTTCTTAACAGAAATTGCTGAGCGCTCCCAAACTAGCTCTAATAAAGACCTGCGCTCCATTATTGATAGATGCGAGCAGCTTCGAGAGAAACTCGATGCCGAGAAACTATCTTTAGATGACGAGTTAACAACTATTAAAGAAAAAATTGATAGCATATCTAAAAACCTCGAGTCATATAAAGATTCAGAAAAGTTAGAAAAGGAAAGAAAGAGTCTCTCTGATAGAGCTAAAAACTGCGAAGATGAGATTAATCGACTCAACACTGAAATCCGTAATACGTTTAAAAATAATTTCTTTAGATTTGTAGCTGATGGCCTGATTGGTCGCTTACTTAAGAATCTTGAGGAATACAAAAAAATCAATGCTGATGAGAGTCCCAATGTACCTGCCGATGTAATTAAACACATCTTACAACACCACAAGTGCATTTGTGGAACTGAGATAAATGAACAATCTCCAGAGTATGAGAGACTAAAATCCCTACTTTCAGCAGCCCCATCAGTTTCTACAGATAAGGCAGTCAACACAATATTCAATGCAGTGTACGCTGAGTACAATCGTGCTACTGACGAAAGTGAAATACATCAAAGAGTAGGCACGATGCTTTGTGATATTAGTAAAGAGCAAACTAAGATTGATGAGTATCACACTCAAATTCAAGCTATCAGTAATCAGCTTCTTGAGGGGGATGAGTCTAGTAGTATTGTTAAAAACTTAGAGGCTCAAAAGATTTCACTAAGCTCACGAAAATCGCAAATATTTTCTCGACAAGGAGAAATCACCGCAGAATATAAAGCAAATGAAAGCGCCTATAAATCAGCAGCAAGCCAACTTCAAACTGTTACACAAGCTACAAAACAAATTGAGTTTTATCAACGTTGTTCTCTCTATGTTGATGAAGTTATCAAAATGCTTGAGGACAGTAGTGCTTCTGTTAAGCGTAAGATTAGAGACGATCTTGATGCAGAAGTGAAAAGCGTTTTTAAATCAATCGGTTGGGATAGTATTACAACTCACATCGGCGAGGATTTTTCATTTACTTATGCAGCACAAGATGGATTACAGCATCAGCTTTCTGAAGGGCAAAGCATAGTCTCTGCTATTTCATGTATTGCAGGTATTATTAGAACAGGAAAAAATATTGTTAATAGTGATCCTAACCAAAAGGAGACCGTTAACAATATTCCGATGTTTATGGATGCGCCACTATCTAAATTAGATAACAAGCGTATCGAGAAGTTCTCCATCAACATACCTCAGTTCGTAGATCAGTTAGTGATTTTAATCAAGGATACCGATGGTAACCAAGCTTATAAAGCACTTAAGAGCAAGATTGGCAAGAAGCTTCGCATGCAGAATATTGCTGGCTCAGCTACGCAAACTGAGATTCTTGAGTGGGATGAATAGCTATGGATTTATTTGACAAAGAGCTTGAGTTTAGAGGTAAACACGCAAATTATTTGCGAGAACTCAAAACTGACACTTTCAACTGTATTACCAATTACATTGAAATACTTCCCACAGCAGCAATCTTAGGTTATCTCGAAAAAAGAACACCTGATGTTGATAACTCAGATACTGTTAGTACTGCTACAGTACCTCGTGAAGTTATGAGAGGTCATGGCGTTACACTTTATCTTGTTTACTGCTCTATATTTTTAGATATAGATCGAGAGGAACCTTTTAACACACGAGCAGATCGTATCTTTAAAGCAGAAACTCTCGAGAGAAAAAAAGAGTTTGAGGCCTACATTAGAGGTGGCTTAGAAGTGTTGCATGAACAATTGTTTGTAGAGTGCTTCGATCAAACTCGTCGTTCGGAGAGAATTTTCGAACTGTTTGAAAAATACTTATCCATGACAAATGGTAAAGATGGCATTCTAGAGCTTTTACATAAGGCACAAAATAGCAAATAATAATTGTTAGTTCATGTAGTTTTGTTATTTCATAAAACGTGACGCTAAAACATTAATAAGAGCGTAAGTATATAAGCTCACCTCAACGCATGATCAAGTACTGCAGTACATAATTACTGCAGTATTGACTAGCTCGAATATAAGCTAGCTATGTAACGCAGTACATTTTATTGAATGAGCTATAGAGTGTAGTGCATTGCAGTGCTAACAAGAACTATGTTTTCTACTTAACGTACAAAGTGGAGCTCACTAATATGCTCCAACTTTGTTGATTTAGATGCAGACTTAGGTGATATGTATAAAAGCCTTGGAAAGCTTTTATACAGTGATATAGACCACGTGCTTAATGCCGTACAGGTCAGCAATTATTGTTGCTAATACTCTGCTAGCCATTGCGTAGGCATACCCGTATGAGCTTGCTATAGTAATATATTCGCACGGTCTGAAATATGTATGCAACTTGCTGATTTTAGCCTTCATCAGAGTCATGTTGATCATAACCTCTATGATCTGGCCTATGCTAAAAAAATGAACAGCATCATGAAGCTTCTTCTCAGGTAAACACACTATAGTCAAGGCCATAAAACTAAGCCGAACAGGTGATTTGACATGTGTAGATGTATGCACATACAAAGGCCTTTTTTAGCCAAATAACTGTATCTATAAGCCTTTATTAAGCAATTTTCTATGACTATCTTCATTTGCACATTTAATCTCAATGAAATCTGCAAAGATTCTGCATCAGATAATGAGATTTAGACTTTAAGTGACACAACTTTTGCGCTACAAGCTTTTATAGGTATTGCAGGCTTAAAAGACACAGATACTCCACATATAAATACCCAGCGCCCGCACTAAATACTGCCATGAGATTGGCCGTAATATGGCTTAGAGAACAACACTCTTAAGAAAGGATTCACGAACATTTTCAATATCTAGGCGGATTGATCGGCTGCGCTGGGGAATAAGATAGATACGCCTTTTGTGACGAACGGCTAAAATCAATGCAAAGTTTGCTTCTGAGAAGACTTTAGGATCGCACTAAGTCATAATTTTTAGTCGTCATCTGCTAAACTTGTGTGCAGGCGCTATCTTGCGCCATAGCCGCTCCGTTTGTTTTCAGGGGCCATCATAAGGATTTCGCCGTGTCAGTTAGAACTGCTTCGAACTTTATCAATTTCTTGAAGGCTTACGTTCCAAATATCAATAACATCGCTCAGTTTGATGAGCATGTTGTGGACGTTGCTAAGAAGAATAATGTTAAGCCTTTTAAGTTCGAGTTTGCGAAGCTTAGCGTCTATAAACAGCAGATTAAGCAAGCATATGATGAGCTTCAATCCAGAGTGTTCTTAATTTCAGGTCAGGCAGGTGATGGCAAGACCCACTTTCTACGTAGCCTTTGCAGCATTGATAGCGATGTATTCTGCCTATCTGAAAAGACATGGGATGCTATCATCGAAGATAAGTACCAGAATATTTATGTAGATGATAAAGGCGAGCTTGATCTTGATAAGATCAAGGCATTACCAGGTCGTGAAAGCTCCAAAGTAAAGAACATATTCTTTAATAACAAGCCCATACGTCTAGTTCTAATTACCGACCTAACCTGTGTTAATAGCGATGCAGATAAAAATGCTCTTTTGCAAGTCATTAAGGACATTGCACGTAACAGCCTAAAGCGTAAGCAACAAGAAAACCATAAATACACTGCCCAATCGATCGTGTCTGAACATGACATGAGCTTAGGTCATGATTACGACAATACAACTACCATAGCCCTGATCGCTGCAAACAATGGTCGTATTCTCAAGACTTTTAGTGACTATGCATTATTATGCACTCAAGAGCTAAAAAAGCTTCAAAAGGCTAAGCTATCTGAAGCGGCTGACAATAGCAGTCATGTAGCTTTAAATGACCTCAAACAAGAAGTGCTCTATGAACTTATCAAGCTGAGCAAATCTATTGAAAGGCACATGATCTTACATAAAGTATTCCGCTCTGACTTTATGCAACTAATGCCTCTTTCAGATTGCTTAGATAGAGCAGCGGTAGAGGAAATCTTGACCAAGGTGCTCAACTCTGAGCACTGGGGCAAATGCCAGGAGTGTAACATCCGCGATAAATGCCCTATCTTTGCTAACCGCAATGCTCTTAATAGTCACAATGTAATCAGACATTTTGCAGATCTATTTGAGCTTGCCAAAGATGATGGCATGCACTTTACAGTGCGCAACATCATGGTCGTGGTATGCAATGCAATTTTAGGCAATTTGCAAAAAGATAACGATCGCTTCTACACCTGCCAAAAAGCAGAAAACGATGTAAAGCGCTTCTTCAACAACGATCGTCGCTCTTCACCTTTTGACAATCTATTAGGATTAAACCTTAACTCTAAGCAATTTAATCTGATTGATCTAGATGGTGATCAAAAAGCTAATGATGTCATAGAGGCGTTAAATACTCCGCCAATCTTTAAACAGTTAGAGTCTTTTGGGGTAGGCTTTAACAGCAATAAGATCATTGATGATTTCATTGTAAAAGCCTGTTTATATCCATCCTCAGATGCCGCCCATAAGCTCAATGAACTTATCGGTATCTCATCTGACGCAGCTCAGATTAAAGAAAAGCTTAAGCAAAGCATTGACTGTGCACTTAACTCTGCAGATAGCGATTCAACAGCAAACTCTGAGCTATACAACGAAGCTATGCGCTCATACATTGCTTCGATGCGACGGATGCTCTTCTTTACAGCCGATCAAAATGTCGACAATGCTGTGAACTATGGTTCAGGAGTATCTTCTTACTCTCTTACTGAGCTTAAATACGCCAAAGCCTATTTAAACTTCAAAAACTTAGTGCGTCACAACATTGATCTTAGCAATGGTGATGAGAACACTCCCCCAAGTGTGCTTGAGCAGCTAATTGATGGACTAAATAGAGTCTTTACAAGCCTGAGTGTAATGAGCTCTAACGATAGCGTCTATATATCGTCTAACAACATCATTAACCCTGCAGAGTTCTGCATTGTTCAAGACAAAGATCGCTTTGTGCTTAAGTTTGTCAAAGACGACTCCAAGTTTACTGATGTAGTCCGTATCGTACGTTCTGGCCTCTTTGATGATGTCAACGATCTGCCAACGCTGGCCTACTATCCAACATCTAGATATTGGCAGAAGCTATCTGAGCATGCAAATTCAGGCTTTAATGAAGTTAACAATGATGATAGCTCTACCTCTTTGAGCCAAGAAATCAAAGACCATATCATCAGAACCATGAATGACAATTTAGAGTTCAATGGCTTTTGTTTATCACGCAGTCCATCATTTGCAGATAGTGACGAAACGCAGAAACTCAAACTTTGCTATGAGTTTATGGCCCTTAAGGACAAAGCAAAAAACCTTAAAGAAGAGCTAAGGCCACTCTTTGCAAAGTTAAACGAAGTCTTTGGCAAAACTTCAGAAGGTAGTAGCGACTCATCACAAGAACAAGGCTACTCTATGTATGCAGAGTACACTAAGTTTAATAATTGCTTCCCTGTTGCTGCAGTTAAGCTCATCTTGAGTCCAAGAATTTTTAACTATCTTATGTCTATTGGAGCAGGAGATAGCTCTATTTCATTTTCTGATGAATGCCATGAGGAGTTAACCTCATTTAAGACACGCATCGAGGCATTCAAGTCCATGCACGATAACAATCAGAACTCAAATGAAAAACAAGTCATTGAAAAGCTTAAGTTCTGCAAAGTAGATCAAGATGGTCAAGTCAAACTTGAATAGAGCCGTGCGTAAATAACCACTAGAGCCAAGCTTCCTTGCACTTTTAAAGCAGTAGCTAAGTGATGTGTTCTCTCAGCTACCGTTAAGATACTTCCAGATCGATAAGACGATAGAAAACAACAGAGTTACTTCTATGAGTACGAATAGCAGTATTGATTCACGCTTTGAGAGATCTTCAAAATTTTCACCTCGCGGTGGTGAGACCATAACCGATCTCGAGCAACTTGCAGCATGTCGCAACAATAGTGCTATTGCACGAGCTGCTCAAAGAGCTGCTCAAATGAAGAGTCGTACCGTTGATGCAGAAGAATACTCAAGCTCAGATGTCAGCAGCAATGTTGATGCAGAAGAATACTCAAGCTCAGATGTCAGCAGCAATGTTGATGCAGAAGAATACTCAAGCTCAGCTGCAAGCAGCAATGTTGATGCAGAAGAATACTCAAGCTCAGCTGCAAGCAGCAATAATGAGCACAGCTCTGTTTTAATAAAGGGGCTGCCATATGGCGAGGCTCAAAAACAAGATGATGCGCTCTTAGCAATAACGCAAAGTACCATTGAGTCTAATTCTGACTCTCAAATCACAGCGGCTGCTCACAAGCATAAGCCTGTAGAACAGAGTCATATGAGTCATGAGGACGCTAAGATTAGTGCCGCTCCAATAGATGAGCCACTAGCTCATAGTGCAGGTGAAGCTAAGAGTGCTCAGTCTAGTGCTCTTAAGGATCGCAAGCGTGTAGTGCATAGACCAACCTTAGCCAAGAAGATAAAGAGATCATCAGGCAATAAAGATAAGGCCGAAAATACGCCTAATGCTAGCAACAGCAAGCAACATCTGCCTAATAGCATCAATGTGCCAGGCATATGCGGCTATGTGGCTGACGATATTCGTGCTAGTGATGAGCGCAAAGAAATCGATGCCCAGATCGCTAAATATCGCTTAGTTAAACTTGCTGATAGTGATGATGCTTCAACTCTTGATAAAGACAATGAGCATCTAATCTACATCCCTGCCAATATGGAGCAGTTTTTACAGATCTACGATATCTCAAAGGCTAGCTATTTAGAAAGGATTAAGCATATCGATCGCTTTGTACGCTTAATCGAAGATCGCTTCCTAGGCAAACGTTATTCCAAGAATCCTACATTTCTCAATAACACGCTTGAGGTTGAGGAGTCATATTTAGGTAATGCATTCCACAAAAGTCAGCTAAAACAGCACACCATACTTGAGCTTTTACAAGTCTTAGACTCTCAGGATAAACAAGATCCATTGTCTTTGGAGCATGTAAACGAGACTGGTCAGGTAAAGTACGTTAGACATACTCGTGCGTTACTCAGACATATCTTGTTCAACAACCCGTACATAGGCTCAATTAGAGCAGATAATAATTCTGTTGAAGGCCAAAAGTGGAGTATTTGGTACGAGCAGTTTAAAGCATTTAATGACGGTACAAAAATAACAAAGCTTGATAACAAAGTAGCCACTGCTTTGAAAGATAAGTTTGGCACCTTTGAAAGCTTTGAAAAGGCTGTCAACTTGATGCGCTCATGGCTTATTGATCATGATACTAAGCGCCAATGGACTACGATGTTCCTCTTTCCTTTTGGTCCAAACGCGCTATACAAAGAGATTAATAGCAACTACATCACTAAACACAACCTTTTCTCAGGACAAGGTGATCTTATCTTTAGCATGTTACAGCGTGCTAAGCACTCAAAGTTTCTAACTAAGACACAAGCTGAACAAAAGGATGAAGACGGGCTAATTGAGAGTTTAAATCTAACTTATCAAGCAACTATCTCTAGTAGCGCCATGCATGCTCTAGACACTCCATCACCTGCCGCGACAGCAACAGCTATAACTAAAGCCACAGCTACCTGCTCTACTACTTGTGCAGGGGCTGAAAACGATAGCAATGGCGATCGACAAAGCGACAAGGCTCATCAAGGCAATGTTGGCAAGATGCTGATGGAGCGCTTTTTAAATGATGAAGATCCAATTGACAAGTTTGCAGGATACATCAATCAAACTGAATTAGAGTTCAAGAGCGATGAGGACGAGAAGTCTCGCGATCCAAGCGATCCTAATAGTGCTTACTTGCCGTACTTAGGATTGCCAGTATATGAAAAGCTTGAAGAGGATTTTAACAATCTGTTGCAATGCCAGCTTAATAAGCAACATCTGTTCATTGCACTAGCTCGCATGGCCAGCCTCAATCTCTTGGTATATCTACTTGAGCAAGAACAAAAAACTTGTATCGCTAATGAAATTCATAAGCGCTATTACCCACGAGATCCAGGTGGCTGTATTAATGTCAATAAACTCCATGATGGCATTTGCCGTTGCTTGAATGATGAAAAATATGCCTCTGAGCTAACTGACAATATCAAAGCACTACAAAAACAGTTCGATATCACTATACCTGTTTGCGCTAAAGGCACTCAAAATACTAAAGACCTGCTGCGTCATTCTAAGGAAAGACAACAGTTCCATCATGCACTATTTGATCTAAGTAGAGATAGTTATGTGCAGCATCGAGCAGAGTTGTTCTTAGCCTTGACTGTGCCTTTCTTACGTAATTCAAGTGAGCTCAATAAAAATGAGCTCGATACTGTCAGACACATTTTGGAAGCAGCCTTCAATTACAAAGTAGATACTAAAAACAAGGATAAAGACAAAAACTCCAGCAAGAAAAGCTTTAGCCTTAAGGTTCATGACTGCAGCTCAATGATTGCTCAAATGGTCAACATTACTTTAGATCGTGACACCCATATGGTTGGACTAAACCAAGTTCTTGCCACCGAGAGTGGTCTTTGTAAGAAGGTTAAAACAGCCAGAACTTACTATGAGATGTCAGATGAATTACTGCGCACCCTTGTCATGGCTGTTTTAGGCAAGAGTGAGTGCATGAAGTTAACGAAATTCCTTGAGATCATCCGTGAGCGTTATCACCTGGTGATTGGCCCTGATGAGAGTGATCGAAAATCTACTCGTAAAGCTTTAGAAATCTCTACTAATACGCCAGATCTTAGCGGCAATCTTACTCAACTAAAACTTCAACTACACCGTTTGGATATGCTCATTTATTTAAGTGACTACTGTGAATATGTAAAACGACCATAGCCACGACCCAGTGCTATTAGATTCACTGAGTGCTAAGCGACTTTAGTGTAGGTATTGTGCTCTGTGATTAATCAGAGATTTAAAGCTAGTGCATGATGCGCTGACTATTTAGGTTTCACCTTAGGTTTAGGATGCAAAGATGAAGTTCTCATCAATTACTAGTTTGTTTAAGAAGCTCAATTTTGCCCATGAGTCATCAAGTGCTACTTTTTATGATGACCAAGGCATGTTTGCTTTAACTCACGAAGAGAGCATCGCTCTACAAGAGCACAATGACAAGCTGCACGATGAGGAAAGCACTGCCCATAAAATGGCAGACGATCTGATTGCTTTTGCTGGTGCTAACTATGTTGTAAATACAGTCAAGGATACTGTACTTAGCAATAATACTGACAAAAGCAATCTCAAGCTTGACGAAACCAATGGACTCTTTGCCTTTTGTGATATCCACAGCGAGGTTATCAAGCTCATATGTGATGAGCTTAATCGACGCATAGAGTTATCCAATAACAGTATCGATACGACTGATCCTGAGCATTACATTAATATTCAGATCCCACAATCCATAATGTCCGATCTTTCAACGGATGCATTGGCATATGTTGTAGATAAGAGCGCATCAGAGATCCGTAACAGCAAGGAAATTAGCAACAAGGTCAAACTCTTTGCTGCTAACAGTGACGAAGAAGCTGAGACCTTAGCTAACGTAGTTAAGATCGAAACTGACCAACTCATCCAAGCGATCATAGATAGTGCCGATGACTACATGAAAAAATATGCACAAAGCTATAAGCTGACGGCATACACAAAGACTAAGCGCGCTGATCCTTTTATTAACACTCTGAACCTTCTCAACGAACATGAAGAGATTGGCCTAAATATTTATAACCTAGCCAAGTTTATATGTATTACTTGGCTCAATATGGATCTTGATCCTAGTGATGAGTCAATGCGTAAGTCTATTGGCAAGTCACTGTATGTCATGTCTTTCCCGTCTCAAAACAATCTCTTTAATACCGATAATCTCAAGTCAGGCCTTAAGACTAAGTATCGTCAAGTAATTAATGACATTGTTAAATCACAAGGCTCTTTGCGCTCTTGCACTGATGCCAAGGGCATGCGTTTAAGTTTTGAGAAACTCTATGATCGCTACATTGTGAACTTCTGTGATCCTCAAGAGAATCAAGATGACAGTTCATATGTTAAAAGCACACAAAGTGAAAATGGCTCGTCTAACTCGTTCACTGCAGAAAAGAAAGTTGAGCTACTTCCTTACGAGCATGCATTAATCAAGCGTTATTTGCATAGCGTGCGCTACTTTAGTCCAGAGGATTATCTAAATAACTTTAATGATCTGTGCCATATCGAGTGGAAAGATAAGCTCTCGAAACTCTTTGACACCAAAGAGTCTAAAAAAGACAAGAAGAATCTTTGGGAGCGTACTGAAGAGCATTTTGAGCGAAAAAAACAAAATGAAAGCGATGCTATTGAACCACAAGAACGCGAGATTCTGAGCAATCTAATTGATCGCGTAACACATGCAGGCAACAGCATTGACATTCTTACTGATGCCGAAGTAGATCAGCTTTATAACTTCGTTCAATCACGCAAGCGTATCTTAGGTGAGGACCCTAAGCTTTTAAAGGAGTGGAACGACCTCATCTTCTCTAATAATAAGTATGAAGATGATAACTTCATGCTGGCACTAACTAAATGTGTTTTGTATGCATGCGGCTGCTCTTCTATGTACGATGATGAAGAAGAGAGTCATGAGGCGCTCAACACTGCTTTTATCGAGCTTAAGCTTAATGAAACCAAAGATAGCATGCTCAATAAGAACTATGTAGCCGCTACATACTTCTCAATGCGCTTTGGTGCCTATCTAAAATATCTTGAGGAGCGATTACCTCTCAAGTTCTTTGTAACCACACCAAATAGAACTCTGCCACTCAATAAAAATGGCACCTTGAATAATCAGCTCTATAGCTCATTTGTCGAAAACAAAGAGAACTGTCCGGTGCTCAACTACCATCAGTTCTACAAGAATGAGCAAACTGACAGCGATCATAAATTAAGCACTAAAACCAGCGCTGAATCTACAACCATAAAGTTCATCTTGCTGCACCATAGTAAAGACAAGGAAAGTGCAAGCAAGCACGAGATTACTTGGACTTATAAAGTAAAATCCATACCTTTCAATTTGGCATCAAATTTAGAGCAGTGTCTGAACTTTTCTTTGTATGAGTTAGACAATATTGAAGATGGTCTAAAGCTCAACGAAAAGAAGCTCATTGTTGGTCACTATCAACATCAGCAATACACTATTACTGGTAAACAAGCCCCTCTCGAGCTCAGTTCGCCTGAGTCTTTTGTCAACGAGGAAAGTGGTGGTGTTTCTTTTGACAGCCTCAGCAACACCGACAATCTGACTGATGCTATTTGTAAACTGCTCGACTCATGCAAAAAGCAAGCTGCCATAATTGATCCATATGTATCTACTAGCACTGACGATTTAACGGATGGCAATAATATAACCATCAATTGTCTAGATGAAGGATCTTTGCCTAAGCGAATTGCGCTTATCGATGATCTATTTAGTCAATTCCATGATGCATACTTCCTAGCTCTAAAGGCTATGTATGATAGTGCATTGTTATATGAACAAGCACGTGCACTATCTGATCGCTATACCTTGCTGCAAAGCGCCATTGTTGCATCAATGAATCATGACAATGCCACTCCTGAGCTTAGAAATACACTCAAGAACCTACTTAGACTCTTGATGAAAGTTGGCTTTGCCTATGAGAATGATAGCCCGAACAATGTAATCGCAACTCCATTCAATGTGGAGAGCATGCGTACTTACACTGCAAAGCTTGAGCGTTTAGCATCCTTAATTACTAGCGCAACAAACGGCGATCTTAACGTTTCGCAGATCAAGATGTTTATCGACTCTTTATCTAAAGACATGGCATGTTTTGATGCGCCTGATACCTGTTTGCACAGCGCTAGCAATGATACAACCAATATACTGTTTGCAAAGCAAGAAGTAGCTGGTTATGCCCTCTATGAGTATCGTTCAGATGTCTATAGCCATAACAGTATGACCCTGCCAGTAGAGGAATACACTAACGCAATTCTAAGCTACCTCAGTCGCTATATTGATAATCGTCCATATGCTATTAGTCAATGTACCTTAATGATTAAGGATTGCTGCTTCCCTGAAATCTTGGTAGGACTTTTCAATGCCTGCAGCAACTCACTTTTACTTAAGGATATCAGTCTTAACTTACTCATTGTTAATGACGATATGGAGATGACGGCTGCTATAAGCAAGGCCTTTGAGCAGCTACGCACTAGTGACGAGAATAAATATAATAGCGACACCTCCGCTAAGCGTATCCATGTAACCATTTTATCCTCTAAAGCAGGATTGCAATCTTACTCAAGCTTCTCAAGCTATCTCAATCAACATCAACTCAAGTTTACTAATGACGCTTTAGATAATGAGCCATGTCGTATTGCTGATCTAGCAATCATGCTGCACATGTTCGATGGGTCATCTACTATTGAATATGATGACTTCCCTGTACCTGTTCTTGCAGACGAAATCCATATCTTGCCATCTTTAGTAAACCGCTATAACACAGGCAAGAAGAGAAGTGAGCAGGTGTGCAAGTTCTTAGTGAACCAGGTGCAGCCTTTAAGCCGTATTCAGCTCTTTAACTCTGTATGGCTCTGCTCAAAATATGCTGATGGCAAGATCTTGCAAAACGACTTTTATGACAATAATAAAGACATTGCACTGCAGGCTTTTGCCCGTTTAAATGGCGCTGCGATTAATAAAAATGCCTTACACGCCTATTTGCCAAACCGTATTGTCAGCCGTGATCAAAATGAGCACATAAACAGCGCGACCAAGCTTATCGCTGCGCATAACGAGTCTTTAGATTTCAAGCTTAAGACCATTCATGACTACTCTGAGGTAGTGGCCTTTATTGACGAGCTACAATGCCGTAATTTGGTCATGAACAGTGACAATAGCAAGCAATCAACTTCTCTAGACATAAGCAATAGTGGTGCTGCTGATAATCGTCGCTTAGTGTTCTATAAGAAGCTCAAAAACTCTTATCTAAATTTACTAGTGTCTTCCTCAGCTAATAGACAAAATACTGAACGCTACTTAAGAACTATCATTGAAAACAGATGCTCTGGTCTTAACAAGCAAGAGTATGAGGACTTTGTTAGAGCTGTAGAAAAAGATGCCATTGATATCTCTGGTAGTATGCTTTTGCGTGCAGAAAATCGCCAAAAGCACTCTTACGAGCTCATGGGCAATGTGATGAGTAAGTTCCTTATGGAGCAAATCCTTACCCATATGCGCTCCTCGATGAACCTTGAGACTATCAGTGCCCTGAGTAAGCCTCTATTCTTATCGCTTGATGATTATCAGTCCGTACTAACCGGCAAAAATACCGAACGCGCCGATATTCTCTGCTTGCACGTAGTCAAATACCGCAACTATCAATCAACACCAGCAAATCAAACTTCAGTTGCAGAGCAGCGCAGAGTCTCACGTCCATACAATAATGAATATTTACTCATGATTAGTGTCATTGAGTCAAAATTCTTCCAACAATGGGATAACGTGGGTGCCAAGCATTCAGTCACTCAAGCACTTAAGTCGCTTAAATATTTGAGCATGCCATTTTTAAACGACTATGCTGACCGTAAGCAGTACTTAGCTAAGTTTGCTGACATGCTCTCTGATACTTATCAAGCCAGATCGCCTAATGAATATGAAGATTTCTCTAAGATTCAGACGCTGATTCGCGAAGAGCAAATCGACATCATGTTCAATGGCTACTCCTTTGTCTTCGCCATAAACAGCGTCAATGCCAACGAAAGTGAGAACGATCTGCTTGAGGCCGTAATGCATCCAAAGAAAGCCAAAACTGGAGAACAGAAGGTTGTACAGCTTCGCCTGCAAGAAAGATCGGTATCAAGGCTCTTTGAGCATTATCTAAAAACACGTTGTCATAACGACGAGGGCAACTATGCTGGCCTAGCTTATCCAAGCTCCATGGACCACAACGATCTGCTCTTAACTAATGCCTTCTTTGAGGACATGCTTAAGCACGATGGCATGTACCATCTCAAAGAGTACTTAGATCTGCAGCGCCCAACCATCATCAAATTGCATCCTCATGAGTACGCAACTAACATCGCGCCATCAACAACTCCTAAAACTGCCGCTCAAGCTTTAGGTCTCAACGATGCACCGCAAACTGCAGCCCAAACTACATCAGCTCATACGGCAGCCGCTCAAACTGCATCTTCCGATGATGCAACATTAGCTACTCAAAATACTGCAGCTCAAACAGAAGCTCACGATTTTGCAAACACCGCCACTAAGGCACTGGACGACAATACCGTACAGTCAAATGAAAATAATCAAAGCTTAGCATCTGAGCCAGGACAGTTGAGTGGCAGTCAAACTCCAACTCAAAATGAGCTCATGCCTAATCCACAGCTCTTTGCAGGCTATGATGACAATTGCATTAGCACCAATAATTCTGATGACTTACAAGATCTTTCTACAAATACGTCCACGCAAAATGATGAGCAATCTAAAACACGTCATGATGATGTAGCACAGCATCAGAATCAAGAACAGCATCAGGATGCAGCACTGCATCAAGATCTAGAACAGCATCAGAATGCAGCACTGCATCAAGATCTAGAACAGCATCAGGATGCAGAGCCTCATGAAGGTGAAAAGCAGCATTTAGATGTATCTCATACGACTAATATCGTTGCAGATACTAACGACACTACAAACACTGCTGATGGTAACTCCAATGCTCATGAGCAAATAATTGCAGAGGCGCAAACTACTTTAGATGAAGGTAGCGCTTTGTCTCATAACAACAATGACTCTTATAAGCCATTGCCAAACATCATCACCACGGTTGATACCCAGCAAATTAAAGATCCACATGCAGGTAAAGTGGGTTCTGAAGACTCTGATAATTCTGAGTCAAAAGGTAAAAACCGCAAACAGATGATGGATATGTTCTTTAAAGAACATCGCCAGGTTCAAGCGTTTCTTGAGAGCTCTTCTGCCACAGTGGATTTTGAAGATCCAAAGATTATTGCGCTCCTCGATGAGTTTATTGAGAAGCTTATCAAGAAGCTAAATAAGGGCAATATTACTGTCCGCAGAAAGCGCATTACTAATTCTGGTGGCTATGTTGAACTTTCAGGAGATGAGAGTCTTACTACCAAATCTATCAATGCTCTATATGAATACATGCTTACTCAGCATGGATTTGAAATCACTGAAGTAACTGCTATCAGTAAAGCCATTGCAGTTAGAGTTAAGTTCTCTGGTGTGGATAATTTAGTCATCCCATATGAAGCTCTGCTCAAAGACCGTGAATTCAACTTCGACACTTATACTTTAGATGGAGTTGAGTACTTAGGTTTCAACAGTCGCTTTATGCTAGGCATAAAAGATGACGATGGCACTCAAATGTACTTGGATTTGAGAAGAGATGCTCCGCACACGCTAATTGCCGGTGGTACAGGCTCAGGTAAGTCTACACTCATGAAGATGCTAATCATGGACATCCTCATGACTAATATGCCTCAAGATCTGCAGTTAATACTGATTGATCCAAAGGACGGTGTTGAGTTTAGTTCCTTTAAAGATATGCCTCATGTTGGCCCTGATGATTTCCCTAGCCCAGAGCAATATCAAGAGTGCTTTAACTCCCTAGTTGCTCAGATGGAATCGCGCTATAAGTACATGAGTATGTTTAGGCAGCTGCTCAGCAAAGATCTTGGTGATAACGTACCTCCTATCACCGACATCGATCAGTACAACAAACACATGGCTGCATATTTAGATAAGTGCATCCATGATAAGAACATGTCTTATCCAGAGAACATGCCGCACAGACTCAAGCACATCATTATGGTAATTGATGAGTTTGCTGATATTACCATCACTGAAGGTAAGAACAGTGCGATCGAAACAATGATTACGCGCCTTGGAAACAAAGCACGTGCAGCTGGTATCCATATGATATTAGCTACTCAAAGACCAACTGTTAAATCTATTGATGGAGCAATCAAGGCTAACACAGGTAACCGTATCTGCCTTAAAGTCGACTCAGGTACAGAACTTAGGATTGCTTTAGGCGATAGAGGCTCATTTACTGCGGCTAATATAACTGGTAAAGGTCATATGATTGCTAAGTTAGGCGGTGATATGCACATGGTTCAAGGCGCATACATGAGCGACAGTTGCCTTGTGGCTCTGCGTAGAGCCATTGTTAATGATTACGAGCTACGCAAAGCAGCTAGCACTAATCAATAACCTAAGCCTGCAAAGCGGCAATAGACACTCTCATACCTTAAGCTACGTTACTGCCAAAAGCATTATCTACGTAGCTTAAGCATGAATAGCAAAAAGTTATACAAAGCCAATTTAAGCATGTGGGCTATCATGTGCATAAAGCACACACCACAGCTGTAACATGAGATCTAGGCTATCACCATGCTTATAGCGTAGCTACCA
>Magnolia_p2__coassemble_794_pt1 | contig 32265 bp, 17 predicted proteins | sample Magnolia_p2__metabat2_low_PE_025 | metagenome-assembled genome bin Magnolia_p2
ACCCGCGACCAACGGATTAAGAGTCCGCTGCTCTACCAGCTGAGCTAACGACCCATTACAGAAACCGCCTGAAGTTTTTAAGTGGTGGGCTGTGAGGGACTTGAACCCTCGACCAATGGATTAAAAGTCCACTGCTCTACCACTGAGCTAACAGCCCGCTTCAGGGCGTCAGTGACTGCTGTCAACTGACGAGGGTGTATTGTACTGAAATCTAAGCCCCACGCAAGTACTTTTTCAAAAAATTTTGAAAAATTTTTAACCTTAATCAAACAAATCCCAAATTTAAGCCATTTTCAGCACATTAAAAGATCAGGCAAGATCCTAAGTCACGATCAAAACTCATGGTTAGTATGCCCTTTTTTGATGTTCTAGCCACCATTTTGCTACATCAAGACATTTCAAACACCAAAAAAATCCTCCCTATCTCCCTGATCTTTTAAACAATAAGTGTCGCAATTGCTAATTTGAGTGCAAACACATTGAACTACTGCATATGTATGGATGTAAGTAAAAGCCTTGGCTCGTTACTCACTATTGCAACCTACTACTAATTATTGATAGCACTATCAAACTTGATTAGGTTGGCTGTGAGCGTAGTTAAGTAGATGTGCTCGTAATGGATGCAAAGCTTCATTTTCATTTGCTCTATTACTTAGTGCTATTTATAGTAGGTTTATAACACTACTCTTTTGGTAGATGTAGGGCGCTATTCTATTTTTGTCGATTGTGACTTTAGTTATCAGGGGCAGATGTGCCTAATTGACAAGCATGCGCCTTTGACATAGCATCAGCGAAACTTTAAGCACGGGATCAATGCCAAGCTTATGCTATTTCAAACATCCTTATGATGATGTTTGTGCATTATCTTCTAGCTGTTAGCTATAAATGGAATAATGGACTATGCCTCAGAATCTTGAAGAACTTCTTCCAGCCAATCTTGGTGCTGAGTATTGCTACCAAAAAGCCAAACTCACTAAGGCACTTGAGAATCCTCAATCAGCCGAGTTCGACATGCTCTATGCAATGGTTGCCGAGAGAATGGCTAAGGCTAATCCTCCTTTAATCATTCCATATGTAGAAGTATGTATCTCAGCTCAGTGCACCTTAAACTGCCGTGATTGCGCTAACTTCATGCAAACCTATGCCAACATGGGCCGCGCTAAGCCTATGGATATTGAGGCAGTTAAGTCTTGGGTAGTGTCATTTATTGAGGCAGTTGACCACATTCTCACCTTACGCGTCATGGGTGGTGAGCCTCTTATGCAAAAGCAGTTTATAGAGTTCTTTAAGTTCCTTTTAACTCTGCCAAAGCTGCAGCATATTCAGATCGTTTCTAACGCTACCTTAATGCCAAAAGATGAGCTTTTAGATCTGATGGCCAACAATAACAAGGTCTCATTCTTCTTTTCTAACTACGGACCAAACGTTGCTCCTCATTATAAGAAGATCATCGATACCTGCTTAAACCGTGGCGTTATGGTTCAGACAACCGATGAGGACATCTCATGGTTTGAGATGGGCGACACCTCTGATCGCGGTCTTAATGACGAGCAAAAAGAAGCTGTGTATAAAGCTTGTCCAAATAATTGCCGTCACATTTGGGATGGTGAGTTCCATCACTGCCCACGCTCAGCTCACGCCAAATACTTAGGCCTTATTGATGTACCTGAGCAAGATTACGTGCCACTTACTAAGCTTGATGTTGCCGAGCGTCGCGAACGTATTCGCGCTATGTATGACGCTAAGTTTATTGAAGCTTGCAACCACTGCGGCTTAAATAAGGATGTTAAGTTTGTAAAACCTGGCATTCAAATTAAAGTAGACAGATCAGCTAGAGCTCCAAAAACTACTGCTAAAGCAGTGACTGGCAAGAAAAAGAAAAGCTAGTAGCTATTTCAAATAGTCCCATATTCCTGATAACGCCTCTGCATTTGCAGGGGCGTTGTCGTTTCTAGGCTATAGAACGGGTGCAGTCTATTATTATCGAAGTATGCCAAGTACTGCCTGCTAAATAGCTTTAATGATCATAGTGCCTAGTTGTGCTTATACGATCTTTAGCAAGATTTAGATAACGCTCTCTTGGTAAAGGTACGGTTGTAAATGGCCTTCAAGATGGATTATGTCATTGATGCCTTGTAAAGATGTTCTTTATAGACAGTAATGGAAATTTGATGAGCTTACGAGGGATGAGTCAGTTTTGGATGTTGAGGTTATTTATGGATGAGTCTGCCTTTTTATGGTGAGGTTAATTGTCTGACATCCAGTGCAAAAGAGTTAGGTAAGCGAAAATGGCTAAATTTGGGCAAGTAATGGCTAAAAAGTATCGTATTGTGCCCTAGATACCAATACTAAAACCAGCAAACAAGCTTGATTTTGTGATGTTATTCGCTAAAATAGGTAGGACTTTGGCTGTAGTGTTTCAAGCATAGGAAAAGAACGACGCAAAAGTTTTAAGAAACGAGCTTATCTCAACTCTTAAAGCTGATGAGAGTCTGATTTCCTCAGCCTACTTGGCTTAATTTCAAGCTCTCAATTGATGCGTCTTTGGAGTGTGCTAAATGGTTAAAGGCAACGAATTCGTAGTAAAGATACGAGCCAATGCCTTTGCTATTTCTTTTGGTAATAACACCAAGGACAGCTCAGAGATGAGTGGTGATCTTATTTCATTTTCTAATGCGCGCTTTATGCGCGTGTTTTGTATCAGCACTATATAATTTCTGAGTTTGCATTGCGGGCTGAAAGCTAAGCTTCCTGCCTGCACGCGTACGCGTCATACCCATTGTACTTAATGTAACCCATGCTCATCATGGCGATCTTTAAGTAACACCTCTGCTTTAAACAAAGTCATTCGATGTCAAACAAGGTAAGCAATGTACTTACCTTTAACGTACATCTAACTACATTTAAGATTGGACTAAAGTAAACAGCTACTTGTTAGCAAGTTACTAGCTAAGCATAGATTGAACGCAGCTTAGACAGATCCCAATTGATTGAACTTTACGGTTAGATCTAGCTTGTACTCTTTTGGCATCGTCGCGCTTTGTTTAGCGTCATTTTTAAGCCAAAAACGTGTTCAATAAAAATACCGTCGCACTGGTGGATATTTATTCAATAAGTCTGCTCCATGAGCAGGCTCAATTTGACACGTCTAATGCTTGCAAAACACCTAAAGTCACTTGTATCAGCTCAGAATTTTGGAGGTATTTGTGGCTAGTACCGCAATCCTTGCACTTGCTGATGGCACAGTATTCAAAGGCAAAGCTTTTGGTGCCGCAGGTGTCACTTTAACCGGTGAAGTTGTCTTCAATACTTCTATGACCGGCTATCAGGAAATCCTCACCGATCCGTCCTATACTGGCCAGATTGTTACTTTAACTTACCCACATATAGGTAATTACGGTACCAATAGCGAGGATATGGAATCAAATCAGGTTTGTGCTCAAGGTCTTATCGTTCGCGACCTGTCCTCTGTAGCCTCTAACTTCCGCTCTGACACATCATTAAGCGATTTCTTGGCTAAGTATCAAAAGCCTGGTATCGCAGGCATCGATACCCGTATGCTTACCCGTATTCTGCGTGAAAAGGGTGCTCAAAACGGTTGCCTTACCACTGATCCAAGCATCAGTGCTGATGAAGCTGTCAAGCTTGCTCAAGAATGCCCATCCATGAAGGGCTTAGATCTCGCCAAGGTTGTATCCACTAAAGAAGTTTATGAGTGGACTGACGGCGAGTGGACCTTAGGTAAGGGCTACAAGAAGCAAGATGCTGCTTCTTTGCCATACCATGTAGTTGTCTACGACTTCGGTATCAAGATTAATATTCTGCGTATGTTAGCCCAGCGCGGCTGCCGTCTGACTGTTGTTCCAGCACAGACTCCAGCTGAAGAGGCTTTAAAGTACAATCCTGATGGCATCTTTATGTCCAATGGTCCAGGCGATCCAGAGCCATGTACCTATGCTCAAGAGGCTATCAAGGTCTTCGTAGAAAAGAAGATTCCTTTATTCGGTATTTGCTTAGGCCACCAGCTCTTAGGCTTAGCCTCTGGTGCTAAGACCATTAAGATGAAGTTTGGTCACCACGGTGCTAACCACCCAGTGCGTGATGTTGAGTCAAATACCGTATACATCACCTCACAAAACCACGGCTTCTGCGTTGATAAGGACACTCTCCCTGCTAACGTTAAGGCTACTCACTTCTCATTATTCGACGGTTCTTTACAAGGCATCGAGCGTACTGATGCGCCTGCATTTAGCTTCCAGGGTCACCCTGAGGCATCTCCAGGCCCTCATGATGTAAGCCCGCTTTTCGATCACTTCATCGAACTGATGCGTAACAACACTAAGTAGGACCGGAGGAATTTATGCCAAAGCGCACTGACATAAAAAGCATTTTAATTTTAGGTGCCGGCCCTATCGTTATCGGCCAGGCATGTGAGTTCGACTACTCAGGTACTCAGGCCTGCCGTGCTTTACGTGAAGAAGGCTACCGCGTCATTTTAGTTAACTCTAACCCAGCTACTATTATGACCGACCCTAACATCGCTGATGCTACCTACATTGAGCCAATCGATTGGCGTGTAGTAGAGCACATCATCGAAAAGGAGCGTCCTGATGCAGTTCTGCCTACCATGGGTGGTCAGACCGCATTAAACTGCGCCTTAGATTTAGAGCGTCATGGCGTGTTAGCTAAGTACGGCGTTGAGATGATCGGCGCTAATGCTGACACCATTGATAAGGCAGAAAACCGTGAGCGTTTTGACGCTGCCATGAAGAAGATTGGCCTTGCTTGCCCACGTGCTGGCATTGCCCACTCCTTAGAAGAGGCATGGAAAGTTCAAAACGAAGTTGGTTTCCCTTGCATTATCCGTCCTTCCTTTACCATGGGTGGTACTGGTGGCGGTATTGCTTATAACCCAGAAGAGTTTGAGGCCATCTGTACTAAGGGTCTTGAAAGCTCCCCAACTCATGAGCTCTTAATCGACGAGTCCTTAATCGGCTGGAAAGAGTACGAGATGGAAGTGGTACGTGATCGCAAGGACAATTGCATCATCGTTTGCTCCATCGAAAACTTCGACCCAATGGGTATCCACACTGGTGACTCCATCACTGTAGCCCCTGCTCAGACCTTAACTGACAAGGAATACCAGATCATGCGTGACGCCTCTATGGCTGTTTTACGTGAGATCGGTGTTGAGACTGGTGGTTCTAACGTACAGTTTGGTATCAACCCAGTTGATGGCCGTATGGTCATCATCGAGATGAACCCACGTGTATCCCGTTCTTCAGCTTTAGCATCTAAGGCAACTGGTTTCCCAATTGCTAAGGTAGCTGCAAAGCTGGCTGTTGGTTACACCTTAGATGAGCTTGGCAACGACATTACTGGCAACTTAACCCCTGCCTCATTCGAGCCTTCCATCGACTACGTTGTTACCAAGGTTCCTCGCTTCAACTTTGAAAAGTTCCCAGGCTCTAACGACCGTCTGACCACTCAGATGAAGTCTGTTGGTGAAGTTATGGCTATTGGCCGTACCTTCCAAGAGTCTCTGCAAAAGGCTCTGCGTGGTCTTGAAACCGGTAAGTGCGGTTTCGATCCTCGTATTGATATGAACCACAAGGAAGCCCGTACCAAGATCCTGCACGAGCTTGAAGATGCTGGTGCACACCGTATTTGGTACATTGCTGATGCCTTTAGAATGGGCATGACCGTAGAAGAGCTCTTTGAGTACACCCATGTTGATCCATGGTTCTTAGTACAGATCAAAGAAATCATCGACATTGAAAAGTCACTTTCCGGTCGTACCTTAAAGTCCATCGACGCAGATGAGATGCGTGATCTTAAGTCACGCGGCTTTGCTGATGCACGCTTAGCTCAGTTACTCCACGTAACTGAAGATATGGTTCGTGAGCGTCGTTGGTTACACGAGGTTTACCCAACCTTCAAGCGCGTTGATACTTGTGCTGCTGAGTTCTCTACTCCAACTGCTTATATGTACTCAACTTATGAGCAAGAGTGTGAGGCTAACCCATCAGATCGCCGCAAGATCATGATCTTAGGTGGTGGCCCTAACCGTATCGGTCAGGGTATCGAATTCGATTACTGCTGCGTACACGCTTCTATGGCGCTGCGCGAGGACGGATTTGAGACCATCATGGTTAACTGCAACCCAGAGACTGTTTCTACTGACTATGACATCTCAGATAGACTGTACTTTGAGCCAGTTACCTTAGAAGACGTTTTAGAAATTGCCCGTGTTGAGAAGCCAGAGGGCGTGATCGTTCAGTTCGGCGGTCAGACCCCACTCAAGCTTGCTAAGAAGCTCGAAGAGGCTGGCGTACCTATCATTGGTACCTCTCCTGATGCAATTGATAAGGCAGAAGATCGTCAGCGCTTCCAGGAAGCTGTAGATAAGTTACAGTTACTCCAGCCAAAGAACGGCACTGCTATTTCCTTAAATCAGGCTGTTTCTATTGCTGAGAACATCGGCTACCCACTCGTTGTACGTCCATCCTACGTATTAGGCGGTCGTGCAATGGAAGTTGTATACGATGAGGATGATTTACGCCGTTACTTCAACGAGGCTGTAAAGGTATCCAACAAGTCTCCTGTTCTGCTCGACAAGTTCTTAGATCACGCTGTTGAAATCGATGTTGACGCTGTATGCGACGGCAACCTGGTTGTAATTGGCGGCATCATGGAGCACGTTGAGGAGTGTGGTGTTCACTCTGGTGACGCTGCTTGCGTACTCCCACCTTGGCACTTAAGCGAGGAAATCAAGGAGCGCATTATCAAGATCTCCAAGGATCTTGCTATGGAGCTTGAGGTTCGTGGCCTCATGAACGTTCAGCTGGCTGTACGTGATGATGAGATTTACCTCATCGAGGTTAACCCACGTGCTGCACGTACCATTCCTTTTGTATCCAAGGTAACCTCACTGCCTTTAGCCAAGATCGCTGCTCGTATTATGACCGGCAAGACCTTAGCTGATCAGGGCGTTACCAATCAGGTAATTCCTCCTTACTACTCAGTTAAGGAAGTAGTACTGCCATTCCATAAGTTCCCAGGCTCAGACCCTATCTTAGGCCCTGAGATGCGTTCAACTGGTGAAGTTATGGGTACTGCTAAGCTCTTCCCTGAGGCTTATGCAAAGGCTCAGTTAGCTGCTTCTGCTGAGATCGTACGTAAGGGTCGTGTACTGCTCTCTATCCGTAATTCCGATAAGGACGTGCTGCCAGAGCTGGGCCGCAAGTTAATCGAGCACGGATTTGAGCTGGATGCAACCGGCGGTACCTATCAGTGCTTAGTTGATGCTGGTATTCCTGTTACCCGCGTAAAGAAGGTTTACGAAGGCCGTCCAAACATTTTAGACGCCATCAAGTCAGCCCGTTACGACTGGGTCATTAACACTACTGAGGGTCGTCAGTCTGTTAAGGACTCCCGTCAGTTACGTGCTAGTGCTCTGCAGCATCACATTAGCTACTGCACTACCATCAATGCAGCATTTGCAACCGTTGACTCTATCGGTGAAGACGAGTTTGCAACTGTACACTCCATTCAGGAGCTGCATCAGATGATTGCTGACAATGAGGCAGCTAAGAGCTAATCCAAGCTTAAATTTAATGCTGTAGTTTCTACTAGCCACAACTACAGCGCTAAAAGTAAGCTTTAAAAGGCAGGCCATAGGCCTGCCTTTTTCAATTCAAGCAAAGCTAATCCCACCTTACTTGCTCAATTAGCAGCTACAGGCGAGCTCCAAGAGAAATCATCACAACCAGCCAAAAATACACTGAACAATGGCTTAAAAGCAAAAACACATGTTCTAATACAGCTACATTGCTGCATGATCACAAGCTATACAATTAGCCTATTTATCGCGTTTGACTGTACATAGGGGCAAATACACTCCAAAAAAGTTTAAGCAAGTGTTGCATCCTAGTTAAAACTCGGTATAATGTGCGCACAACCTATGCGGATGGATGGCAGAGCGGTTGAATGCAACGGTCTTGAAAACCGTCGAGGATTTGCGTCCTCCGTGAGTTCGAATCTCACTCCATCCGCCATCAGGTACTCAAGCGGCTTTAAGGCCGTTTTTTTGTACCTAAAATCATAGATACAACATTTCTCAACATATCAAGCCCTATCGCCCACTACTTAGTTAGTCGAGCACTACTACCTGCACTCAGCCATTTTCAATCTAAGTCAACGTGCAAAGCACAACGCCGCATTACAACCTTACGCAGGCATAGCAGCAAATGCTCCAATTATCTGACCAAAGCACGCTCTTAGCACCGTAGCATACCTTAGATAGGCATTACCAACCCCATCGCAGCCCTGCATGGCTTAGCAGCGCCATCAATGCGTTCGGTAACGCTAACGAGCGTGGCAACCATACACACTCTTACGTAGCTATAGCTTAGCAGCAAGCTACCTCTATCATTACTGCAGCTTGTCATGCGCGTAGCATGGCATGGCATGGCATGGCATGGCCGCACGGTTCTGAGCATGCTTGGCATATGCTAGGCAAACGAAAGTGCTTAGATGTGCTCCTAGTATCTTCAATATGATTCTATGCGCGGCTATTACCTTCAATTTGATTCTATAGGCGGCTATCACCTTCAATGAGATTCTATGAGCATCTATTACCTTGATGAGATTCTATGGTCCGCTATATAGAAGATATCGCGATTGAAATAGATTGGGCTGCCCTAAAACGACAAAGGCCCTGATGATATTAATCATACAGGGCCTTTTAGAGCGCTTAATACAAAACTTACTAAGCTATAAAAGCACTTGGACAAGCTTTGCATAAGGCATTTGCCCATGCTGCTAGTAGTGATACTGTGCATGGGCAATGCCTTGTAAATAAGCCTGATGCTAACTTACCACTCGTGTTAATGAGTGGCTGCAGCATATGCTCTTAAGTTAATTAGATAAGGTACTTAAGTACGAAGAAAGCAGCTAAGATCCAGCTTGCTACAGTAATACTCTTGTACTTGCCAGCACACAGATGTAAGAGCACGTATGCGATCATGCCTAAAGCGATACCCTCAGAGATGGAGTATGACAGTGGCATCATAACGATACATAAGAAAGCTGGGATGGACTCTGAGTAGTTAGCAAAGTCGATCTTCTGTACCTGGCTCATCATCATCAGACCAACTAAGATCAGTACTGGAGCAGTAGCTGCACCTGGAACTGATAAGAAGAATGGAGCTAAGAACAGTGCAATGATAAAGCAGATTGCAGTGGTAAATGAGGTAAGACCAGTACGACCACCCTCAGCTACACCAGAGGCGGACTCAACGAAGGTAGTAACAGTTGAGGTACCAACCATAGCACCTGCAGTAGTACCAACAGCGTCAACTAAGAAAGCCTTCTTTAAGTGAGGAATGCGGCCATTCTTATCTACCATGCCTGCACGAGTAGAAACACCCACTAAAGTACCGATGGTATCGAAGATGTCCACAAATAAGAAGGTGAACACAACAAAAGCCATTTCAGTGGTGAAGATCTTGTCAAACTCAAACTTGAATAAGATTGGCTCTACTGATGGAGGCATACCAACTAAGCCATTTAAATCAGTGATACCTAAAGGAATACCGATTACGGTGGTAATTAAGATACCTAATAACAGTGCGCCACGGACACGTAAAATAAGGAGAACGGAAGTTACAAGCAGACCAATCATGCCCAGCATTGCAGGGCCTTGAGTAATGTCACCTAAGGATACTAAGGTAGCATCATTGTTGACGATGATCTGAGAGTTTTGCATACCAATGAACGCAATGAACAGACCAATACCTGCTGAGATCGCGTACTTAAGCGACATTGGCAGTGCATTAACAATCTGCTCACGAACATTAGTAATTGTCAGGATGATGAAAATGAGACCCTCAAGCAATACTGCAGTCAGAGCAAACTGCCAGGTGTAGCCCATAGTCAGACATACGGTATAGGCAAAGAAAGCATTAAGGCCAACACCAGGTGCCAAGGAGAAAGGCAACTTAGCGTAAATAGCCATTAATAAGGTAGCTAAAACAGTAGAGATAACTGTTGAGGTAAAGAGAGCACCCTTATCCATTCCTGCAGCTGCTAATACGTTAGGAGACAGCGCAAGAATATAGGCCATGGTCAGGAATGTGGTTACACCGGCTAAAATCTCGGTCTTTACACTATGGACATTTGGATCAAAGCCAAAGAGTTTCTGTAACATTGAAAGAGCATCCGTCAATCAAGGCAGCTCACTGCAAAAGTAAAGTCGATACGCCTTTATCTATCCACAGGAGATACTAGACACGAACAAGCAGGATTGCTTGTATGAAAAAGAAGAGAGGGAGACTATGTGCCTTACATTGAGCTAACAAGGCACAATATAAGTTTTTGACTCAATAAATTGAGGTCAAATCAGCATGAATAAACAAGCCTTGCACTAGAGTCTAAAAATTAAGCTAGAGCATCACGCACTAAGCTTAAAACTGCCGCGATAATAGCACCAAGATCACAATTTTGCAATGAAACTAATGTTAAAAAAGCGGATACTTACGGGCTTTATGTTATTTAAGCCAACCCAACATAATATAAACTTGTTTGATAAGTTACAAATCCCATAATTAACTGATTTCAACATCAGTTCAGTACACTCATTTACAAGCCAATTTCCCCAAAACACCACAATAATTTTCAAAAGATTAAGGCTTAGAAACAATTACTTAACGATACTTAGCTCAAAAGACTGTAACAAGGTGTGTCTAAATCGGCATTTAGCCCTTAGATTGCTTGCATTCTATGCGTTTGGCTAATAAGCTTAGTAAGATGTCTTGTAGATAGTATGTTGATGACTAGTATTCAAGAGCTAAGTTACACTTATTCTGCAAGAGACTTTCATGCCTAGAGCCCTGGTCCTTGGTATACCAAAGACTAACAAGGCTAGCTAGCTGAGTGCCATATGGCAAAGAGGATCGCGATGAGCATAACTCCTGAAGCAGAGAATAAAGCTAAACCGATTAAGAAAGCCGTCATTGTCTCTAAGGTCTATCACCGTCCTGTTGGCGGTGCCATTAGTGACATTGCTAAGTTCTTAAAGGGCTTAGGTGTAGATGCATACGTCGATCAGAACACTGCAGTTGGCTTTAACATCTCAGATGTTCCTGTAATTGCCCGTAAGTCTATCCGTGAGACTGACTTAATTATCGTTGTGGGTGGCGACGGCTCATTGCTCGGTGCTGCTCGTTCAATGGTAGATTTTGATGTTCCAATGCTCGGTGTTAATCGCGGCCATCTAGGACTGTTGACTGACATTAGTCCGAAGAATATCGAAAACTCTTTAGCCAAGGTAGTTGCAGGCGAGTACAACATTGAAAAGCGCACGCTCTTAGATGTGCGAGTCCTCCGTCGCTCTGAAGAGGGCATTGAAGATCAATTAGGTCAATCTCTGGCCGTCAACGAGACTGTAATCCACTCTGGTATTCTTGCCCACATGATTGTCTGCAAGGTTAATATCAATGGCAGCTACATGTATACCTTACGTGGCGATGGCATCATTGTTGGCACTCCTACGGGCTCTACCGCTTACTCCCTGTCAGCTGGCGGACCAATCATTGAGCCTCACTTAGATGTTCTCTCTTTAGTGCCAATGTTCCCACAGTCGCTCAACTGTTCTCCAATCATCATTCCAGGACAAAGCAAAGTTGAAGTCGATTTCGAGTTTAAAGAAGACGTCCATGAATGGGTTAATGTTAACTGTGACGGACAGGTAACCATTCGCGCCGACACCAAGTGTGTAGTTCGCATTCGTCAGCACCACACACCACTGACGCTTATCCACCCTGAAGGTTACGACTACTACTCTGTCCTCCGCCAAAAACTTGGATGGGGCCAAAGCCTAGTTTAATCACATCTTACCAATGAGTGACATAGCACTTGTAAGCAAGTGCTATTGCTCAATCTAACAAGCACAGCTTCCTGAGCTAGCAACCTCTATGTAAGCCTTGTCTCCCACATAACTGCATCAAAACTTCGATGCAGTTATGCGCCATCCTGCCCATTAATAAGCGCATATCGTTACATTCAAATGACGATCGTACCCTCTTAGCTGCGCCTTTTATGATGCTTTTGTTTAAAGTCATCGCCCCATTCTTAGCTTTGTATAGAAAGAGTTGCACAAGATAGAAAAACAGCAAGATAGCAAAACAGCTTAACCCGCACCGTAAAAGGATGCACATACGTAAACCTGGTTAATACGCTAGGCAAACTTTCTTTTTGCACTACTTAGATCTTTTGAATAAATCAGTAGCATCATGTACATGCTTAGCAAGACAACTATTAGGCAATGGCGATTAGCTATTTACTTAGCAGCATTTACGGCTGTGGCCTAAGTTAAGGTCACGATCGCAAGCTACTTTCACAAGCTAAGATCTTTGTGCTATCCTATAGCATACTACTTAAAACTTGATTAAATTAGTAACTGTACTGTTAGTAACAAATGTTACTAAAAAGCAAGATATAGCCTGACTTTTGCAAACATAGACTGCATCTCTTATGGTTTTATAACCAAGAGATTGCAAAATAAATGGGCTATTTTGGGCCTAATTGCCCCTTGATTTAAAATCTAGTTTATATTCTAGTATCATCAAATGACCTATATAGTTTAGTTTCGATAGGCCATATGAACGCAGCATGTAAGTCACGAGTTATTTACTGCCTTATAATGCGCAACATGCCTTAATGATGCTAGAACGTGCTAATTTACAGCTAGGCAGAGTTAACCTCTTAGCAATACATTGCATGGCTTGAGACTTTTGAGCGCTATTTATTCCCGCAATTACATATTCTGTGGTGTACTTAGCTTATACTCGTATCTCAGCATTGGATAACATATCTCGGAGAGATCATGCTAGAACAACTCAATTTGAATAACCTTGCTTTATCAGTAGAGGCTGAAGTTGATTTCACTCCAGGCATGATCTGTATTACTGGAGAGACAGGTGCGGGCAAGTCATTAGTTGTCGATGCTCTGTCTTTAGTACTCGGAGCTAAAGCCGATGCCAATATGGTTCGCCAAGGTGAAAAGCAGCTTGAGGTTAATGCCCGCTTTTCTTTAAAAAATCAATTTAAGGCGATCAAACTCTTAGACGACTACGGCTTTTTAGAAGAGCGTAACAGCAAAAGCAGCGATCAGAAGATCGTGAACGAAAAAGCAAATACAGCCTCTGTAAGTCAAGATCCTGATAATCAGAGCAGTGGCGATCTTATCTCTAGCGATGCTCCTAATCTTGAGCAAGTCGAAAGTAGTGAAGTTGATACTGCTGTGGTTGCCGATGGACAAGCTGTTGGCTTTGACTCATGGAATATGCACGATGATGACGAGCTCTTACTGCGCCGTATCGTTACCTGTGAAGGCAAGTCAAAAGCATATATTAATGGCCATCCTGCTACGCTAACTCAGCTTCGAGAAATTGGTCAGCTTCTAGTTGCTGTTCATGGTCAGCATGATGGCGTGCGCCTCATGGATGGCAAAAGACAGCTTGAGATCGTTGATAATTTTGGCAAACTGCGTCCTTTGGCTAATGAAGTTAACGATGCTTTCAATCGTTATAGCAAACTACGCCACGATCTTACTAAGCTTGCTGAGGAGCAAAAAGCTGGTGCTATGACCTACAAACAAGATCGCTATGATCTTGAAGAGCTCAAGCGCCTCGACTTTGCTCAGGGTGATTATGAAGAGTTAGAGAGCATGTTTGATCGTGCTCAACACCAAGCTCAATTTAGCTATATCCTGGGTAATCTTCATGCAGGTATTGAGCTTAATGAAAACAGCTTAGTGGCGATCTTAGGTAAGTATTTATCTTCACTTGATAAAGTTAAAGCCTTTGATCAGCGTATCGATAAGATCGTCGAAAACGTTGATGCTGCAGTGCAAAACCTCTTAGAAGCCTCAGGTCTTGCTGAGGACTTGTGCACTCATACTCTCGATGTAAGCATTACCGAGCTTGAGGGTCGCATGACCAAGGCTCACGAGCTTGCTCGTCGCTTTTCTTGTCTGCCAAAAGAACTGTACTTAATGGCTGAACGCATCGAGAACAAGATTAATAACTTTGTCTCTTTACGTAAGCGCATCAGTGATCTTACTGAAGAGGTTAAAGCTGCACGTGCTGATTATGAAGCAAAGGCTCAAGAACTTACCAACGAACGTAAACTAGCGTCGGCCTCATTAGCCTCCAAAATTGAAGAGAAGATCAAAGTCCTCTCCTTGCCAGATGCTAAGTTTGATATTGAGCTTAGCCGTGATGAGGAGTGCAAGCCACGTCCAAGCGGTCGTGATGAACTTACCTTCATGTTCTCAGCCAACCTAGGTCAATGCTTACGTCCTTTAGCAGCTGTAGCCTCAGGCGGTGAGCTTTCTAGACTTGCTTTAGCTATTGAAGTATTAACCGCTTCAGTTAACTCTACCCCTACCCTTATCTTTGACGAAATTGATACGGGTATTTCAGGCAGAACCGCTCTTTCAGTTGGCGAACTGCTAAACGAGCTAGGAAACTATACCCAGGTAATTACTGTAACTCACTTACCTCAAGTAGCTGCCAAGGCCCATACTCAATTTGTAGTAGCTAAGTACAATGAAGCCGGTCAAGTTAACTCCACCATTACAGCCCTCAACCATGATGGCCGTATTGAAGAGATCTCACGCATGATCGGCGGCTCTACCATCACTGATACAACTCGCCAAAGCGCTCGAGAACTCTTAGGCTTCAGCTAATCCATCCTCAAGGCGTGGTTACCGTTAATTGCTCTTAATTGATCTTATTTGATCCTAGCCACGCCAAAATCTTGCCAATTTAAGTTTATCTTTAGCTCAATACTCTTTTCTATCCGCTCGTATCTAAAGCTATCAAGCTAGTTACGCTAGTGAAAAGAACGCAGTAATCGTACCTATCTTTTTATGTGCATAGAGCCGTGCGTGCGTACCTGCATTTGTTGATGCATAGAGCCGTACTCATACCTTAGTTATCCATTAAGCTTAGTTATGCCCTGTTTGAGACTGGCAGTTGTTTGCATAGTGGCAGTTAGATTTGGTCGGTATGTGGGTATTTTTGCACCAAAAGACATCAAACTTAGCTAGCATTGCGTGCAAATGAACATTTTTGAGACATTTTTGGGGAAACTTCCTAAAATAGCATGGAGCTGCTAATAGCAGTTTGCAGCAACAATACATAACAAGATAACGCTTGTTTAAGCAGAAAGGCACGTGCTGTGGCCACATGCTCTCGTGGTCTTTTTTTTTGTTGTTGCCTGAGTCATTTATGAAAGAAGAAGTTCTTATATTGAACAAGCTGAGATGGATACCAACATTCGACTATGAGTGAAGTAAAGTCCTTTATCATACGTCCTGCTCAAGAAGATGATCTTGAACAAATTGCTCGTATCGAGATTGAATCAGCTAAAAATGAAGGACGTTTAGAACCGCTTGGATATACGGTCAAAGAGATGCACAAGCTATGGAAAAAGCGTTTGCGCTCTGGTGACTTTGATATTCTCGCTGCAGCTAACGCTGAAAATGACTCACATGTATTAGGATTTATTGGCGTGCAAGCGCATCATGGTAAGCCTGGCTTTATTCAGGCCATCTATGTTGATCCAGCTTTCTATCGCCATGGCGTAGGTAAAGCTTTATTAAACCTTGCCGATCGCTTATTTCGCATGCGTCGCTGTCCGCATGCTTATCTCTATCTTGAGCCCCTTAATCATAAAGGCAGGCTCTTTTACAGCAGTGCCGGTTACTTAACAACCAACAAAAGATATCGTCATCTACAAATCCTCAGCAAGGAGTTTGGTTCATGCTAAAAGTCTGTATCGTAGGCCTGTCAGGACGTATGGGTCATGTTATTTTTGATTGCTGCCAAGGTATGGAAGGCTTCAAGGTAATCTCTGGCATTTCGAAAAATGACAACCCACTGCCATTAAGCTTCAATGGCGAAAGAGCAGACTCTGTTGAGGGACTTACTGTTGTACCAGATGTCTTTATCGACTTCTCTCGTCCAGAGTGCTCCTTAAGTGTTTTAGATTATGCAAAAGAGCATGGCTGCGCTGTAGTTTTAGGCACTACTGGCTTTACTGATGACGACAAGTCAAAGATTGTCTCCACTGCTCGAGCTGTTCCTGTAGTATTTGCTGCAAACTTCTCTGTAGGCGTTAACGTCATGTTAGCTCTTATCAAGAAGACCGCTGCTATTATGCAGGATGCAGATTTAGAAATTTACGAGGCCCACCACCGCTATAAGGTTGATGCTCCATCAGGTACTGCTTTAGCTATGGCAGAGGCTGCCGCTGAGGCTCGTGGCGTACAGTTAAATGATGTTTTAGTAGCAGGTCGTAATGGCATTACTGGTGAGAGATCATACGGTACTATCGGTATCTCTTCTGTACGTGGCGGTGATGTGGTTGGCGAACACAATGCTATGTTCTTAACCGATGGCGAGCGTGTATGCATTGAGCACATTGCTACTTCACGTGCTACTTTTGCTCGTGGTGCTATTCGCGCTGCTTCATGGGTTAGCGACAAGAAGCCAGGACTTTACACCATGAAGGAAGTTCTTGGCTTAGATAAGATCTAAAAAGCACCCATCAAAAGCTATTAGCCTATCTTAAGATAATTTGTTAGCTACCAAAGAATAAGATGGGCCTTAGCAAAGATTGATGCTAAAGAAAAAGGGGAGCAATTGCTCCCCTTTTTCTTTTCTACTTGCTACCTTAGGCACTAAATAATAGCGCCTAAGGAGCTTGCAGTTAAATAATTAGAACTTGAAGCCGTTCATGATCTTCATGAGGCGATCAACTTCTTTTGAGGTGTTGCTAATAACAACCTGGTTCTCGTTAGCAATCTGAGCAACATCACGTGAGGTATTAGTAAGATCCTGCATGTTAGCTGAGATCTCATTACTTGCAGTGGACTGCTCTTCAGCTGAGGCTGCGATCTGCTCGATCTGAGCATTTACATCCTTAACGTGAGAAGCGATCTCATTAAATACAGTCTCAAGACCTGTTGCGTTCTGAGCAAGGTTATCCATACCAGTTACAGCACGCTCCATGGATACAGTAGCATCGTTAGCTACACTCTCCATGCCCTTAACCTTAGAGGAAATCTCGCCAGTTGAGGAGCTAGTACGTGATGCCAGAGCACGAACTTCGTCAGCAACCACAGCAAAGCCACGACCAGCCTCACCAGCACGGGCAGCCTCAATTGCAGCGTTCAGAGCTAATAAGTTGGTCTGAGCTGCAATCTCATCAATGGTGTTAACGATTGAGTTAATAGAACGAGACTGATTGATCATAGCCTCGATCTGCTTATTGTTAGTCTTAGACTGCTCGGACTGCTCAATAATGGCGTCAATCGACTCCTTAGCAGTGTGCATACCTTCGTTAGTCTTATCAGTAGACTTACGAGCTAAATCAGCTGCTGCCTCACAATTTGCAGCAATCTCGTGAGTGGTAGCAACCATCTCATTAGCTGCAGCTGCAATGGTAATAGCACGGCTTTCTGAGTCGTTAGCATGATGAGTTAAACGCTCAGTTGCTTCACTAGCATTCTTCATTTCTCTGTCGATGTTGCGGCCAATCTCAACGAGCTTGTACATAACAGATGACTGCTGTTTACGTAAAGCCTCTAAAGTGCGACCAAGGTTACCGATCTCATCTTCATATGGGAGCTCAACTTTATTAGAGAAGTCCTGCTTTTCCATATGACGCATGCTTTCCATAATTACGTCTAAAGCATTAGTAATGTAACGAGCGGAGAAAGTTGCAATCATTAATGAAAGCACAATGGCAAGTACAGTAATAGAAGAAACTAAGATGAGCGGACGTGAGTCTGCTGACTTATCCACTGCATCATTAACTTCCTTAAACATGCCATTACGCATATAGTTCAGCTCGGCAAAGATGGAGTCAACCACAGGCTGAATCTTGCTTCTGTAAACAGTTAATGCGCCTGCAGCATCACCTGCTTCAACACGAGGTACTAACTCACGCTCAAAATTATGTTCAAACTCAGCTACATACTCTTTTAAGCGACGAGCAGCGTCATGGTATACAGCGGCTTTATAATTTGAAACTTTAGAACTAAAAGGCTCAGCGACAGCTGTTAACTCACGATGAATTTCTTCTGTATTGCCAAACTGCATTGCAGCAATATATGAGACGATTAAAACTTCGATCTCATATGCTGTGGTGTGAATATCATCAACAACACCATAACGATTGTTCAGAGTATTGTGAACATCGGTTGCAATAGCCTGATTACCTCTTAAAGAGTACAGAGATACAGAAGTGATGATTAAAGTAAGAAATATTAGGACACAGAAGTTGAATAACAACTTTGTTTTAATTGCCAGTTTATAGTACCAATCCATGGCTCTCTCCCAGACAGCACCTGTTTTGCTTTAACCTAAAGCATCACCATACAACCTAAGGTTGAGAGTTAAACAGACTGCTGTGCCGCACTCTTAAATAAAGAATCGGCTTGTTTGCTGATAAATCTATTAATGCCTCACACTTAAGGCTTGCAGCTAATGCGCTAAAGATAAGTGTTTAGTTAAAACTTTAGTGAAAACACAAACTGACAAACTTGCTGCCATAAAAAACAGTTAGCTTGACTGCCATATAATATGTTTAACTAAAGAAAGTTACTGTGACACAATTTACACTGCAACAATAAAGCTACAAATTTTTCACCAATGATATGAACTATGTCACACCAATAAGCTTGTAGTCTTAACATTTAGTTGTATAGCACTGTTTCTTTATTTAGAACTTGCTAAATAATTAGCAGGCTCTGTACATCAGCCTCATGATTAGCACATCAAATGCCTTATCCATGCCGCTAAGCCCACCCATGTACTATTGTCTTAATTCAAAAATCGCCAAAATAACGTTCTATAAGTAGCGCGTTACCAAGAGATTGAATTAAACAACATTGGGCCTATCGCCATCTCATCTAAAGATGTATATCACAGTCCAATAAAGCCGTGATCCAAGACATCAGAGAGTTACCACCGCAATTTAGTGCAAGTTAGGTAACTACATATTGCAAAATCATACCATTATGCCTTGAAAAGGCTATGTAAAGCATCAAGAAACACAAGCGAATTAACATAAATTGTAACGAAGTCGTTAACATTGCATTTCTTGCTTGTATTACAAGAGTGGTCATTTGAAGCAAAATCATACACTTCGTACAAAGCTGATGCATATGCACATCCTATCTATGCACTAGATATAACAAAACTTCTAGTAGTACTGGTCTAAATAAAAACCTAATGCAAGTCCCCAACACCTCTCACTTAGCTAAATACATAAGCTATAGCTTGAGACTTTCCCATAACACTATCGCTGCCAATTACTAGCAGTAACTGGTCATACCAAGCTAAAAGTAATGGTTTGCTAGCAACAGGACAAGCCTAAACAAGACTAAAGATCACAGACGAAACAAGATACGCAAGGGTAAAGATAAAAGAGAGATTGCAAAGCAAAGAGCGGTTCTGAGGGTGATTTGAAGAGGTAGTCTTGAGAGGACTATAAGAGGAAGTCGTGGAAGACTCATAATAGAAAGGCTATTGGAGCTTGGAACCATGGCATTAAGTTAACAACGCCATGGTCCAGGCTTCAATCTTTTGCTTGTGCCTAGAGGAGATTTTAGGCACTAGACTGTTTTATGTGTGATTAGATAACACCCTGAGCGATCATTGCATCAGCAACCTTACGGAAGCCAGCAATGTTAGCACCTAATACGAGGTTGCCCTGTGCGCCGAACTCCTTGGCGGTCTCAGATGCATTGTTGTAGATGTTGATCATGATGTCGTGGAGCTTCTTGTCAACAACTTCAAATGGCCATGCGGTCATAGAAGCATTCTGCTCCATCTCTAACTGAGAGGTAGCAACACCACCTGCATTAGCAGCCTTAGCAGGGCCGTAGCAAATACCAGCTGCTAAGAATGCGTTAATTGCATCGATAGTAGATGGCATGTTAGCGCCTTCAGCAACACACTTACAGCCGTTAGCTAATAAGGTCTTAGCGTCTTCTAAGAAGAGCTCGTTCTGGGTTGCGCATGGGAAAGCAGCGTCACATGGAACGGTCCATACGAAGTGCTTGCCCTCTGGGTACTCTGATACAGGAACGTACTTAGCAGTTGGAACTAACTCAACATAACGAGTTAATGAAGCACGCTCAACTTCCTTAACCAGCTTTAATACATCAACCTTAATACCATCTGGATCGTAGACAGAACCACGTGAGTCAGATACGGTAACTGGCTTTGCACCCTTTTGGTATAACTTTTCACAACAGTAAATAGCAACGTTACCAGCACCTGAAACGGTAGCAACCTTGCCCTCTAAAGAATCACCACGATCCTTTAACATTTCCTGAGCAAAGTAAACGGTACCGTAACCAGTTGCTTCAGTACGTGCTAAGGAACCACCGTAGTTGAGGCCCTTACCAGTTAAAACACCCTCATAAGAGGTGGTGAGGCGCTTGAAAGTGCCGTATAAGTAACCGATCTCACGACCACCAACACCGATGTCGCCAGCTGGAACGTCAATGGTTGCACCAATGTAGCGGTGTAACTGAACCATGAAGGCCTGGCAGAAGCGCATGATCTCATTGTCGGACTTGCCCTTAGGATCGAAGTCTGAACCACCCTTAGCGCCGCCAATTGGAGTACCAGTTAAGGAGTTCTTGAAGATCTGCTCGAAGCCTAAGAACTTTAAAACACCCTCATTCACAGATGGGTGGAAACGTAAGCCGCCCTTGTAAGGACCGATTGCGGAGTTGAACTGTACGCGGTAGCCACGGTTTACCTGGATCTCGCCCTTGTCGTCAACCCACTGAACCAAGAAGTGGATAACACGCTCAGGCTCAGTGATGCGCTCGAGGATCTTGTTCTTCTGATAAGCAGGGTTCTTATCAAGGGCTGGCTGAAGAGTACCTAAAACCTCTTCAACAGCCTGTAAGAACTCAGGCTGATAAGAATAACGCTGTGAGAGCTGCTCGAAGACCTGCTGTGAATAGGACATTTCGTATCTCCTAAAAAACGAATTAGATTGAAGTACAGGGCTTAATTTACGCGCACCTAAACCAGCTATCAAGAAAAACCGTTCATAAGCCCTCAAATTTAAAAACTGCGATCCATTTTGGTAAGGCAACGCACCTAAACAAGCAAGCCACCTAAATCTCTACATAAAGCAACAACACTTCACCATATTGCTCGCACAAACATTATAAATAAGCCACTTTTAACAACTATTTAACTAAGGATCTACGTCAAATACCGCTACCACAGAGTATTTTTACATACAAACACAAAAATCATGTAGGTTAAAATAGTGCACACAAATTTGATCTAAACCTCATTATCACAACATACTCTAGAGAGATAAAGATCAAGTTTTGGCTGCTTTGCACTTACATATAAAGCTAAAACGTCAGTAAATCAAAGCATAAACAGCATATATAAGCGATTCTTAAATAAACGCACCATTTTGGACACGATTTTTAGACTTTTCCACCAGTACTTACTACCTAATACACGCAATAAATTTGCCCGCACACCTCAATGAAACTAATCAACAGACATATGTTCAATGCAATGTAATGCATGGATGAGTGAGTGTGTGAGTGAGTGAGTGAGTGAGTGAGTGAGTGAGTGAGTGAGTGAGTGAGTGAGTGAGTGTAAGTTTCTAACTTAGGGATGTTACAGGCTGTTGGTCATTAGCCCCAAGTGCAGAGTTCAACGTCACCTTTAACACTGGAGAGGCAGAAGTGACTTCAGCGTCACCTTCAACACTGGTGATACCGAAGTTACCTCAACTACCTTAAGCGCTGGTTTGCCGATGGTTAAGTTAAGTACCGAAGTTATGGATGAGCTTAACTATGGTGTAAATGTAGGCCTAGCAGCTCAATATGGCTCTCTTGGCGGCACCATCGGAGTTAACTACGTAGGTTCAGAGAATATTGATTCATTTGGAGTAAACGCTAACGTACGTTATTCATTCTAATAAGCATTGAGTTACCAAGATCGCATTAGGATACTACTTCACTAAAACGCATGATTAAGCAGTAGCCTGATGCATATGATCTTATGAAGCGATCATGAGCAGCAAAATTCCTAGCCAATCATGATCGCTTTTTAAATTATTTTTAGCTTAAAAACCATTGTTTAGCAGCATCAGACAAAAAGTTAATGCATTAGAAATTGGCTTATATAAGGCATTTGAGCGCCTGTAGCGCACTTCTTTGCAAAATGTTGTAGCTTTAGGCTTGCACAGTGTAAAAATATCGGTATAATGTGCGCACAACCTATGCGGATGGATGGCAGAGCGGTTGAATGCAACGGTCTTGAAAACCGTCGAGGATTTGCGTCCTCCGTGAGTTCGAATCTCACTCCATCCGCCATCAGGTACTCAAGCGGCTTTAAGGCCGTTTTTTTGTACCTAAATTCATAGATACAACATTTCTTTACAAGATCCCCTCACTGCATACCATCAATGTTAGTAAAGCTTCATCAGCTTTCTTGAGCAGTAACGCCCTGCATTCTTAAAACCTAGAACCATATTTTTACAGCCTTTACCTTATCTAAGGCTGTTGCTGCAGTCCTATATCCAGCCTGTTGCCTACTTGCCTCATAGAAAGTCATTCTCTGAATATTTGCAATCTGTAGCTTGTAGCTTACGCGTTGCTGCTCCTTAAAGAAGTCTTACATAGTTAACTCTTACCGATGTTGCTAGGCGGCGAAGAGCGAGATCATATCGGTGCTCTTACCAAACAAAAGCCCCGTTGCACAGGATTAATTGTGCAACAGGGCTTATGAATAATACTAAAAAGGGTCAGCTACTTAGAACTATAAGATCATAGATATCTTTATTCTCTACCTGATGGGTATAGCTTGAGTAGCTTTAGATAGCACGCTAGAGCCATTTTGCTCTCTACATAGCGCTTAAGCAAGCTGTGCTAGTTCTTGTCTGAGTCACGCTCGTCTTCGTAGTCCTCTTCATAGTCGTAATCGACATCGGACATACGTGCCTCATCATCCTTTGGGCCTAAGCCTTTAGCAATGAGGGCGTCGAGCTTCATGCTGTCTTTAACGAGGCTATCAAACTCAAACTCAATGTTTGGCATGTAGCGCATCTTAAGACGTGCTGCCATGGTTGAACGCACAAAGCCAGCAGCCTTATTTAAGACCTGCATAGCCTCTTTTACAGTGGTCTCATCGTCGTCTAAGAAAGAGACGAAGATGGTGGCGTTACGTAAGTCAGGAGCCACATTAACTTCGGTTACTGTAGCCAGCTTGACTCGCGGATCCTTAATCTCGGATGCAAGAATACGGGCTGCTTCACGACGAAGCGATGCAGCGATTCTTTCATTACGGCCATAACTTTTTGGCATAGTATTACCTTTAATAAATAAACCGACGTACACCTACGTTGGTTAGTGCTATAAGCTCAGCTAACTCAAGAAATTATCTTGGATTAGCGACTAGCCCATAGTACTAAGTTAAAAAACAGAAAAAGCTCTGTCTTAATCTACAAGATCTATAAGACTAGAGCTTTTTGCTACAACAAAGATTTGTATAAGCATGCCCCATGCATGGAGCAAGCTTATCTTTATTGTGACTGCCTAAGTGTCTTTTACGTGCTGAGCGATGCCTATAGATGCGATGCCTATATAGGCTTTTGCTATAGATGCGATGCCTATAAATGCTCTTGCTATAAACGCTCTCGCTCAAAAGCACTGGCTATAAACGCAGTTGCTAGAGGCGCACTTTTTTAAAAAGATCCTTAGGCAGCTTTGGCTATGAGCACATCCTTATTATAAGGTGCGCTTAACCTCAACGTTCTCGAAGACTTCGATCTGATCGCCAACACGAACGTCCTGGTAGTTCTTAACGCAGATACCGCACTCGTTGCCGTTCTTAACCTCGGATACGTCATCCTTGAAGCGACGTAAGGAGTCAAGCTCGCCTTCGTAGATAACAACGTTATCACGCAGCACGCGGATTGGGGCAGAACGCTTAACGGTACCTTCGGTAACCATACAGCCTGCAATTGAGCCGTACTTAGGATGCTTGAAGACATCACGTACTTCAGCCATACCGATAATGCGCTGCTGAACTTCAGCCTTGAGAAGACCAGACATAGCCTTCTTAACGTCATCGATAAGATCGTAAATAACGCTGTAGTAGTGCAGATCCACACCCTCAATCTCGATAACGCGACGAGCAGGAGCGTCAGCACGTACGTTGAAGCCAACGATAATAGCTGAAGAAGCGGTAGCTAAGGTTGCGTCAGTTTCGGTAATACCACCTACACCTGAACCGATGATATTAACCTTAACCTCATCAGTTGCCAGCTTGTACAGAGCATCAGAGATAGCCTCAACAGAACCCTGAGTGTCGGCCTTAAGCACAACATTAAGCTCTGAAGCCTGGTTATCCTTGAACATGTTCTCAAGCTTAGCCTTCTGCTGCTTAGCGATCTTAAGCTCACGGAACTTGCCTTGTCTAAACAGAGCAACTTCACGTGCCTTCTTTTCATCACGTACAACAGTAACTTCGTCACCAGCATCTGGTACACCAGATAAGCCGAAGATCTCAACAGGGATAGAAGGACCTGCTTCTTCTAAGTTCTGGCCCTTTTCGTTACGTAAGGAACGAACACGACCATACTCAAGACCACAGAGAACTACGTCACCTTTGTGCAGAGTACCCTCACGTACTAATACGGAGGCAACCGGACCACGGCCCTTATCAAGACGAGACTCGATAACAACACCAGAGGCCATACCATCAGCCACAGCGGTTAACTCGAGAACTTCAGACTGCAGTAACACAGCCTCTAAGAGCTCTTCAACGCCCTGACCAGTCTTAGCGGAAACTTCAACAAACTGAACTTCACCACCCATAGACTCAGGAATAACACCGTGCTGGATGAGTTCGTTAGTTACGCGCATAGGATCTGCACCTGGCTTATCAATCTTGTTGATAGCAACGATGAGAGGAACCTTAGCAGCGTTAGCGTGTTGAATAGCTTCTAAAGTCTGAGGCATTACACCGTCATCGGCAGCAACTACCAGAATAACGATATCAGTTACCTGAGCACCACGAGCACGCATTGCAGTAAAGGCAGCGTGACCTGGGGTATCAAGGAAAGTAATACCTGAACCACGAGTATCAACGTGGTAAGCACCGATACGCTGAGTAATACCACCAGCTTCACCTGCTGCAACCTTGGACTTACGGATGAAGTCGAGTAAGGAAGTCTTACCGTGGTCAACGTGACCCATGATGGTAACAACAGGAGCACGTGGCAGAGCCTTAGCAGCGTCTGACTGACGATCAGCTAAGATTGCCTCTTCAAGCTCATTCTCCTTACGCAGAATGGCCTTGTGACCCATTTCCTCAACTACGATCTGAGCAGTAGCCTGATCGATAACCTGGTTGATGGTAACCATCTCACCAAGCTTCATTAAGCATTTAATAACCTCAGCGCCCTTAACAGCCATCTTCTGAGCAAGCTCGGCTACAGTGATGGTCTCACCAATTACTACTTCACGAGAAACTGGTGCTACAGGACGGTTAAAGCCGTGCTGCTGATTGCCCTTAGCTTGAGCGCCACGGCCATTACGTTGTGGCTGCTTCTTGTTGCCACGGCCACGTACGAAGGTGTTTTCAGACTCTTCACGCTTCTTAGCAGCAACCTTACCGCCACGCTCGTTAGTACGGTGACGACCACGATTCTCTTCTTCGCGATCACGTGCAGCTTCTGCCTCACGAACGAATGCAGAGGACTCCTCGATGCCATCGGACTCTTCTAAGCGACGACGCTCTTCTTCCTCAGCAGCCCAACGAGCCTCATTCTCCTCAGCTAAGCGACGAGCCTCTTCGGCCTGACGGCTAGCTTCAAGAGCGATCTTCTTAGCCTGTGCTTCTTCTTGAGCAGCCTTGAGCTTTTCAGCCTCTTCAGCCTCAGCCTTCTTTTCAGCAATCTTAGCAGGCTTTTCTGCAGCAGCCTTATCAGCTGCAGCCTTCTTAGCAGCATCAGCGGCCTTCTTCTTAGCTTCAGCTTCAGCCTTACGCTTAGCCTCTGCCTCAGCACGCTCTTTTGCCTCAGCCTCGGCCTTAGCCTTTGCTTCAGCTTCAGCCTTTGCCTTAGCCTCTGCCTCAGCCTTAGCACGTGCCTCAGCCTCTAAACGCTCTTTTTCAGCAAGCTTAGGATCGAACTTAATGGTCTTCTTACGAACAACCTGTACAACCTTAGGCTTACCAGTTGAGTCCTGCACCTTCACAGAAGCGTGGGCGGAACGGTTTAAGGACATGCGCTTTGGAGCCTTGTCCTCGGTCTTTATTTCATCAGCCATGTTGTTTCACCCCTCTTATTATTGCTCTGCATCAGATGCACTAGAATCACCCTGAGCGTTTTCTTCCTTGAACCAAGTCAGATTACGGGCGCCCATAATAATATCGCCAGCACGCTGTGCGTCGATATTTAAATCAGTGAGATCGTCGATGGCCTGCTCAGCTAACTCTTCAAGGGTCTTAATGCCTTTCTTAGCCATAGCTAAAGCAAGCTCGGTGTCTACACCTTCAACCTTCATAAGCTCATCAGCACCTTCAGCCTTGAGCTTCTCCTCGTTAGCAGCGATTGCTGCACGAGCATTCTCTTGAAGAGCCTTCACGAGCTCATCATCTAAGCCCTCAATGTCAGAGAACTCTTCAGCTGGAACGTAGGCAACTTCTTCTAAAGTCTGGAAGCCGGCATCAGATAATACGCGAGCAAAGTCCTCATCGATATCAAGGTTCTCAGTAAAGAACTTAACGATTTGAGCACTCTCAGCAGCAAGCTCCTGATCCATCTCAGTCTCTGCCTTAACCTGTAAAGACCAGTTTAAGACCTGAGAGGCAAGACGTACGTTTTGACCGTTGCGACCAATAGCTAAAGCTAAGTTTTCGTCGGCAACAGCAACGTCAATGCTATGGTTTTCATCATTGATAACAATGCGTGAAACCTCAGCAGGCTCCATAGCGTTGGTTACGTACTGAGCAAGGTTCTCATCCCAAAGTACGATATCAATACGCTCACCAGCAAGCTCATTGGAGACAGCCATAACACGTGCGCCACGCATACCAATACATGCGCCACGTGGATCAATACGCTTATCCTTAGAACGTACAGCGATCTTAGCGCGGGAACCTGCGTCACGAGCCACGCCCATGATCTCGATAACACCCTCACCGATTTCTGGTACTTCAATACGGAAGAGCTCAGCTAAGAACTCAGGAGCGGTACGGGAACACATGATCTGTGGGCCCTTGTTCTCCTCGCGGATCTCAGTTAAAAGCACGCGAATACGATCGCCACGTGAGTAGTTCTCACGAGGAATCATATTGTCACGGCGTAACAGACCTTCAGCACCGTTGCCAAGGTCAATGATTAAGCCTTCGCGGTTGACACGCTTAACAGTAGCATTGACTACGTGTCCTAAACGACCACGCTGATCTTCAATTAACTGCTCGCGCTCGGCATTGCGTACGCGCTGTGATAAAACCTGCTTAGCAGTTTGGATGGTAATACGGTCAAAAGATACAGATGGAATCTCATCTTCAACGATATCACCAGCACTAATCTCTGGATACTCTTCGCGAGCAGCTGCAAGAGAAATCTCTTGTACTGGATTGTCCAGTGGTCCATCAGTATCTACTACAACCCAACGACGGTAGGTAGTATATGAACCCTCTTTACGGTCGATCTCAACACGGCAGTCGATATCAACAGAGTACTTCTTCTTAGTTGCACTGGCCAAAGCCACTTCCAAAGCTTCGAAAATCTTCTCCTTTGGAATAGCTCGCTCATTGGAGAGCGCCTCGGCTATCGCAATGATTTCCTTACCCATTTGGTCTAACCTCTTGTGGATGCCTCGGGCATCTCTCCTATAGTAATGCTGAATAATCAGGCACGATGCGGGCTACAGAAACGTTCTCAAACGCTACTGTAACTTCTGCATTTAAGCTCTTGTCGTGCACTACAAAAGAACCATCTTCTTGTGCACTAACGAGCTTGCCTTCAAGCTTGCGACGTCCATCAGTTGCCATCTTTAAAGCAACGCTGATCTCTTGACCGACGCTCTTTTGTAACTGCTCAACAGTAAAAAGAATACGATCAAGGCCAGGGGATGAAACCTCAAGGATATATGCTGGATCAATCAGATCTGCTGTATCAAGCAATGGGGATAAAGCTGTTGTGATATCACCACAGGCGTCTGCATTAACGCCACCATCTCCCTCGACAAACACCTGCAGATGTGCCGTATTGCGTCCGACACGGTAACGCAAGCCCCACAGTTCCATCCCGAAAGACTGAACTACTGGCTCAATGAGCTCATGAAGCTTTTGTTCAAGAGATCCCGTCATTAACACCTCATAAGTTGAATTGTTTCGCAAGCTGATACCTGAAAAGCTTTAAAGTATCAAACCTATTGACTGCCTAAACAACCTTATCCACACCACAGCTATATCTGACAAAGTTCACAGATAAAGCACGTAAACCCCTCATAACCATGGTCATAACAGCGCTTATAAAACACCACAAAAATGCGCTTGCGCCTGTTGCTAAGGTAAATTTTAGGCATAAAAAAAGCCCCGATGTTGGGGCTTCTTGTAAAAGTTGCACCTATTCGCAAGGGCAACCTTGCAATCTGAAGTAGAGATAGCACTTGCTATCTTTGAGTATAAAGCCAAGCTAAGCTTGCTACTTACTCACACGAGAGGCTATAAAGGTGCAAAACTTTGCAAACTATTTAGGCACAAGGCCAGAGGCTCTCGTAGATACAACAGATTGTTAAAATCGTTCTTGCACGTCATAGGGTGATGACGTAGTAGAAAAACTACCATGCTTTGACATTTACTCAGGTCGGAAAATACTCTAAGTAAAAGAGTCATCGCAACAATGACTACACAAAGCGATGCTATTTATACCTAAAAACTAACGAAATTGCAAGCTTAATCGGCCTTTTTATCGAGTTAGCATCCTCAAACCATTCCCCTTTACATCCTCATAATTAACAAGCAGGCACCCTTAACATCGACATAGTCACTTAAATGCCCTCTTTAACCGTGCTTATCAACTGCAAAACGAAGAGTGAACTTGTAACAACTTAATTAGCATACTCATGTGAGCATCAAAAAAGATCATCACAAATGCATTCGCTATCAAGCTATTAGTAATATGCCATTGCCTGCACTTAAGCTCTGTGCAAATAAGCTCAATTAACAGCTGTTAATTGCTCCAGCCTCATCCACCATCTTCATAAGCAAGAGCATTGCGGCCTATCTTAAAGCGATCTCACCAATCTTATACAAGTAAGCGCTAAGCATATGAGCGGGGAACCACCTGGACGCTTGGTGTTTGTCCAAGAAAGTGTACAGGTGTGTGCCACATCAAAATCATAAAAACAAAGTAATGTAGCAGCCACTGCGTAAACATCACTGCAATGCTTTAACTGTTAATTGCTCTTAACCAATCGATTCTTTTGTTAGCTAAAGTAAGAGTTTAGATGCAACAAACCAGTCTATAGTTAAGGCAAAAAGTTGAGGATTTTACACAAATGGGCACTAATTGTATTACAAGTTAAAGCTTAGCTTTGATCACATAAATAAACTTTAAAAAGGAACGCATTTTGATCCAAGATTTCTGTAACTATGGAATATACATGACAAGTCTTACCTCATAACTAAGAGCGTATACTCATTAGAACTTTTCTCAAAGAGCTTGCCTAATCTGAAATTAAAGTAATGTGTTAAGATCTTTTGATGACCTTAGATAAGGTGAGCTTTACACAAAAGTGCTTATTGCTCTTTTTTTGTCTTAGCCATTTTTACTCTAAAGTTAGCTATGTAGTCATAACATTTTTTGAAGTGCTATATAGCCGCTACGACCGTCCCCATCATGTCAGGTCGACAACTCAATACTGTGTGGTTTTGAAAGTTACTTTAAGCCTTTCGATCTTATCTTCATCTTTGCATCTAGTTTTGTGTATCCGTTTTTATATCCACAAATAGCTTTGCACTCTTGACTATATCAAGATCCAGTATGGTGCTTTGTTGTCCGTAAGTGACCACTTTTTTCATGTTTTGGGAATCGTATGCACATCAGTGCGTTTGCAATCTAATATAGAGAGGCAATTGTTATATCTATGATATTAAGTACTTAAGAGAACATCTTTAATACTTAGTATCAGCTACCTACAATCCCATATATCACTTGCGCTACTGTATAGAAAGTTTTCTCAATCAATGTGGTTGTCTATTTGGCCACTTTGGTTTGTCTTAGCAACATATGCCTTAAAAAACATAGAAGTTGTCCTGAACAGGAGTTATTTGGATGAAGAAACTAGGCATTATTCAAAGCGTTTACGCAGGTTTCGGCCTGTTTATTGGCTTGATGTTTGTCCTTGCTGTTATCACCTTATTTAAGGTTATCAGCATGGATTCAGCTTTAACCGCAGTTAATGAAGACTATGCTCCGAAGCAACGTCATGCCATTGATATGCGTGGTGCATTGCACGACAGCGCAATTGCTATCCGTGATGCCGTGTTATCTAAGGACAGTGGCTCTAGACAAAGACACTTTGATGTTGCTACCAACCTGATGCAAGACTATGCTCGTGCTGACTCAGACTTAGATCAAGCCATCGCCATCGATAAAGATATTAGCGCTGAAGAGGCAAGATTGCATCAGCAATTAAAGTCTATTGCCTCAGAAGGCAGCAAGTATATGTCTGATGTACGCAATCAAATTACCAGCGGTAATTTAGAACAAGCACGCGACATCATCGTTTCTGACTTTGGCAAGTCTTCTCAGGCATGGCTTGATGCTATCAACGCCTATATTGATTATGTTGAGGCTGCAGCTGCTAAAGAAATTACCCACGTTAATAACATTACTCAGCTGCTGTTAATCATGATGATTCTTGCAACCGTCCTTTCTGTGGTTGCTGGTATTGTCATCGCTATGGGTATTATCAATAAGATCAAGCACGTTATTGGTGGTAATCCAGAAGATGCTGTGCTTATTATCAATAAGATCTCCAAGGGTGATATGACCATCCGTGCTGAGACCAACTATAAAGACTCCATCTTAGACTCCATCAACAACCTCTCTAGCGAGTTCTCTGCAATCATCAAGAGCATCTCCGACACTACTAATGGTTTAGCTCGCTCATCATCTGCATTAAGCCGTCTTGCTCAAGACAACTCTCAGATTACTATGCAGCAGCAAGAGCAAACCCGCAACGGTACTAGCAATATTCAGCACGTAACTGAGGCTGCAAGCAACGTTGCTCATAAGGCATCTGAGGCTTTAGATGTTGCTCGTAAGTCAGAAGAAGAGGCTGATCGTGGTAATCGCGAAGTTGATACCACTATCGACAGCATTAACGATCTTGCTAAGCAGCTTGCATCTGTATCAGCTTTAACCACCCGTCTTAACGACGACTCCCAAGAGATCGGTAAGGTAATTCAGATCATTGCTGACATCGCAGAGCAAACTAACCTCCTGGCGCTGAACGCTGCTATTGAGGCAGCGCGTGCTGGTGAACATGGTCGTGGCTTTGCCGTGGTAGCAGATGAAGTTCGTGCTCTTGCAGGACGAACCAAAGAATCTACTAACGGCATTATTCACCTCATTGAGTCCAACAAAGAACATACTGCCCATGCTGCAGAGGCTATGAATCTGTGCAATGAGCAGGTTGAAAAATCAGTTGCTCAATCCCGTAGCGCTGGTGATTCTCTTACCTCCTTAAACAACACTGCTCAAAGCTTAGCTACGATGTCAAATAATATTGCAGGCGCTGCTCAAGATCAGATTAGTCTCCTGCAGGACGTAAGCTCAAGCTTTAGCGTGATTAACGATATGGCAGAAAAGGCCTCTAATGACTCCCACGAGATGGCCTCTCTTGCCGCTGATCTTTCCGAGCAAGCAAACTCTCTGCAACAGAAGATCAATCGCTTTAAGATCATGCACTAATCAACATAAGCTGCACGCATACGTAATCTAAGTGCAGCTACAAAATTCAGCTAGCCTTATCAATTAAAGTAAGGCTCTTCAAGCCCCGCCATGAGATCTTGCCAAGTGCATTTCATCATGAGCGGGGCTTTTTCATGGGGCACAACCTATCCAACTAAACCTTAGCAGCAGGCAGCACTATACCCCACTAATTAGCACTGC